>Ga0247805_1000983_pt1 | contig 14049 bp, 15 predicted proteins | sample UWRJL044104R1_FD_180930 | JGI IMG/M metagenome (GOLD analysis project Ga0247805, IMG submission 180930) | Plant litter microbial communities from Arlington Agricultural Research Station in Wisconsin, United States - UWRJ-L044-104R-1 | ecosystem: Environmental > Terrestrial > Plant litter >... | reverse complement strand
TTTTTGCAATTCAAATAAATTGAATTGCATTTTTTTTTTCAGATTTTAAATTTCTTCTCACAAAACAGTTGGTAAAAACATTGAGTAAAGAAGTAAAAAAATGTCCTATCTTAGCATAACGGATTTTTGTTTAAGTGAAAAACAGACCTTAATTAAATAACTATTAACACTTTACAAATTTTAAAATCAATAATAAATACATAAAAAACAAATTCTTTTACAATGAAAACGATACTACTTATGTGCGGAGTTTACAATATTGGATTCGCACTTTTCCATATTGGTTTTTGGAAAATATTTCATTGGAATACCGAGTTAAAAAAAATAAGTTTTGCAAATAAAGCGATTATGCAAATCTTAAACATTCAAATCATCTACTATTTTTTTTTTACAGCCGTTATTTGTTTTGTTTTTTCAACAGAACTTGTAACAACAAAATTCGGAAATTGGTTTTTAGCAGCAACATCACTCTTTTGGCTAATTCGTACCCTCCAGCAATTTATTTTTTTAAGAGCCAATCATTACAAAATACATCTTCTAACTTTCATCTTTTTGATAGGAACAATTTTATTTTCTCTGCCCTTAATCCTAAAATCATTGTAAGTAATTGACCTTTAAAACTTATAACCTTATTTTAATAAATTAGTTAAAAAATCAAATGGAAAGATCAGTAGCCGAAAAAATGGGAATCAAAGAAAGCTCTAAAGCGATTTTAGTTAATGCTGATGAGGAAGCAATCAAAAAGATAAAGCTTCCTGTTCTTGACATTGCAACCAAATTAGAAAATGATTTTGATTACATCCATCTGTTTGTAAAAAAGCAATCTGAATTTATAGAGCAATTCCCAAAACTAAAAGATCATTTAAAACCAACTGGAATGCTTTGGGTTTCCTGGCCAAAAGGAGGAAAACTGGAAACAGACCTGAATATTAAAACCGTAATAAAATTAGGTTATGACTTTGGATTGGTAGAAAGCACCTGTTTAAGCGTCAATGAAATCTGGTCAGGATTAAAATTTACCCATCCAAAAAAAGGAAAAACATACAATAACAGTTATGGAAAATTAAATGATAAAAACACAAAAGAGTAAGAATAAAAAAATCATTTAATAAAACAGATATTAATCCAAAATAAAAAAAAGAAATGAAAAAAGTATTTTTCGCACTAATCATTTTATTTATGACAACTTCAACAAAAGCACAAAATCAAGACCCTTGGACTGAGTATATGACACCTTCCACAATCCATACACTATTTTCTAACTACACAGGAAGTTTCAAAATGGAAATAACAATTCCGATGGGAAAAGGTAAAGAACCTTCGATTATAACTGTAGATTCAGAACATAAAATGTTGCTCGGAGGCAGATTTTTAGAAATGAAACAGCAAGGAAATATGATGGGCATGGACTACCAGTCTATCATAACAATAGGATTTAACAACACCGACAAAAAATTTGCCCTAACAACTATTACCAACATGGGAACAGGTACATTGAGTTTATTTGGTAAGTGGGACGATAAAACACAATCGGCAACATTGTTGGGAGAGCTGACAAATCCGGTTACAAAAAACATCATTATTGTTAAGCAAGTTGTCACTTTCGTTGACAAGAATACAATTTTAATTGAGAGTTATGACAAAGAAAACAACCAACCCGAAAAGAAAACAGTTGAATACAAATTGATTCGAAATTAATATGCTATAAAAGAGAACATTCCCAAACTAAAAAGCCAGGTTAAATTGAAACACATTTCGTGAAATACGTTAATTAAAATAATGTCAAAAATATCCAAATTATCAAAGACTCAAATCGCAGCAATATTACCTGATTATCAAGGTGTTGATTAACTAAAAATATTTGAAATGAAATACGTAACTTTAATTACTGCAGCTGTACTATTATTTTGTCAGATTGCGGCGAAAAACAATCACAACAAACAGAGAACCCTAAAACGAATGTTATGACTTTTCAAACAACCAATATTAGCATATCAATTGACAATTCAAAACAAAAAGTATATCAGTTCGCATCCAATCCTGAGAATTTTCCAAAATGGCTGGCTTTTGTAAAATCGGTTTCAAAAAAATCGAATACTATCTGGAATGCCGATTCAGATTTAGGAAATATTGAAATAGAATTAACTCCTGAAAATGAATTTGGAATCATCGATCACAAAGTGAAACTGCCTGATGACACACAAGTATATAACCCATTACGCGTTATAGAAAACGGAAAAGGAAGCGAAGTCATATTCACTTTATACAAAATGCCGGATAAAACAGAGGAAGAATTTAACGCAGATGCCAAATTGGTGAAAGCTGATTTAAAGGTTTTAAAAGATATTTTGGAAAAGTAATTTTAAAAATCTGCTTTCTAAAATAATCTAATTCTCCATAGAATTTCCATTTGATAAAATAAAAGAACCATGTTTTGGGCGTTTCCTACGGCCGGGCTATCCGCTATATCTTTTCCTTGCTAAAGGAGCAAGAAAAAGGATACCGCTACCATCCCTAACGCATAATTAGGCATAAGAGAGTTTGATTATCTATTCTTTCCAATGCTTAATTACATCTTTATTATCCAATATAAATTTTTCCTCATTTCTATATACTGTAATAATTGTTTCTCCTTTTTTCTTCACAAGAGAATCTCCCCTTTTTATTTTAGACCAAAACTCACCAGTAATACCAATCTGGAATTTATCTTTAAAATATAAAGTTGGATTATTATGATTATTCTTATCGTAATCTTTAAAAATTACAATTCCATGATAACTTTCATCTAAAATATTTTTAAGTGATGTATTGATTCTGTCTTTTCCAGAATCTAAAACAACAAATTTCACTAAAAGAAACAGTGCAAATATCCCAATAAAAATATTTAAAAGATATTTTAACTGTTTATTTGACAACTCGAAAGCTTCATTTATCATTATAACTTTTCTTTTGTTTAAATGGTGATAATTCACAAATCAATTCGTGAATTCGTAGCTTAAAAATCATTAATGTTCCCCATACCCCACATCATCCATCTTCCCGCTAAAAACACGATACTGGATAACAAAATAAACAATTACCAAAAACAAAGCGATAAAAAACCAGTTTAGACCTGCATTTAAACCGTATTCTCCGGCAGCTGTATTATAAATCGTCAAGGAAGGATTGACATTATTAGTAGAAGGCAAAACATTCGGAAAAATGGAAACGGCTGTTGAGGCAAAACCGCCTACTAAAAACAGTGATGAAAACAAAAATCCCAAGCCATCTTTTTGGTACGAACGCACTTTGAATAATCCTATAATTCCAACAAAAGCCATTAAAGGAAAAAACCAAAGAATCGGGTTTTCTACAAAATTATGAAACGGCTCCGGCTCGATAAAATGCCAGATCTGCAAAGAGATACAAACCAAAACCAATAAGACAATATTCAGTTTAAAAACGACATTTTTAAGTTGTGCATTTAAAGCCGAATTGGTTTTAAAAATAATCCAATTGGCGCCATGAATCGTTAAAGCGACAACACTCACAATTCCCAGGAAAAGCGTAAACCAATCTATAATTCCCAATTCATTTGCCTGCGGACTGAAAGTTGGATTCCACAAAGGCAAAAAGAAAAAATGCGGTTCCTGAGTCGAAACGCCATTTTCAACCATTCCAAGATTTACACCACGAACGATATTCCCCAAAGCAATTCCAAAGAACAAAGCCAAAAGCAAACTCGCTATTCCGAAAGCTTTATCCCAAATGGCTTCCCACATAGGGTGATGAACCTGTCCACGCATTTCCAATCCAATTGCGCGGAAAATCAACAGCCATAAAATCATAATCAACGGCAGATAAAACCCACTGAAAGAAGAAGCATATAAAGTCGGAAAAGCAAAAAACAAAACACCTCCGGCAGCGATAATCCAAACTTCGTTGGCATCCCAAAACGGACCAATGGCGTTGGTAATTGCTTTTTTATCTTTTTCTGTATTGGCAAAAAACAAATGAATAATTCCTGCTCCAAAATCGTAACCGTCTAAAACAATATAAACGGCCAGAATGCCCATTAAAACTACGTACCAAAAAAATTCCATACTTATATTTTTTCTGTTGAAAGTTCCACATGATGCGGTCCTTTATTGATAATTTTTCCAATCAAAAGCAAAAACAGCATTCCGAGTAAAAGATACAATCCTATAAAACCCAATAAAGTAAACAAGGTATTCCCCGAAGAAACGGTTGGAGATGCGCCCGCTGCAGTTCGCATTAAATTATAAACCAGCCATGGCTGCCTGCCTAACTCGGCAGTGTACCAGCCTGTTGTATTGGCAATGTATGGAAATGGCATCATAAACATGAGCGACCATAAAATCCATTTGGTTTGATATAATTTGCCTCGAATCAATTGAAAAAGTGCGAGAACCATCAAACCAATAAATACCGTTCCGAGTCCCACCATAATATGATACGCATAATACAATCCCGAAATATTGGTTGGATGCAGATCTTCTTCAAACTGATCTAAACCTTTAATCTCCTGATCCCAATTTCCATAAGTCAGGAAACTCAAAATATTAGGAACCGCTATTTTATTGTCCAGCTTTTTGTCTTTTACATCCGGCTGCCCAATCAAAACAATTTCAGAACCTCTTTTCTCCGTATGAAAAATTCCTTCCATAGCGGCAAAAGTTACCGGCTGATATTTCTCAACATTTTTCGCCAATAAATCTCCGGTTGGAACCGCAACAATAATGCTCGAAATCAATCCGAAGATAACGCCCGTTTTCAGAAACAATCTCCCAAAAGAAACATTCTTATGACTCAGAATATAAAAAGCACCAATTCCGGCTACCACAAAAGAACTCGTAACCAAAGAAGCTGCCTGATTGTGCAGATAAGAAGGCCACAGCCACGGATTTAAAAATAACGCTTTGAAATTGGTCAGAACAAATTTTCCGTTTTCCAGAATTTCATAACCAACCGGATTCTGCATCCACGAATGTGTCGCTATAATTAAGTATCCACTGGCCCAAGAACCAATCATAATCAATAATCCGGTTACAAAATGCCACTTATGACCAATTATTTTTTCTCCAAACAAAAAGATTCCCAAAAAGGAAGATTCTAAGAAAAAAGAAAACATACCTTCCATCGCCAAGGTCTGACCGATGATTCCCCCGGTTAATTCAGAGAATTTTGCCCAATTGGTTCCAAACTGAAACTCCATCGGGATTCCGGTTACAACGCCCATCGCAAAATTCAGGGCGAAAATCTTCATCCAGAAATGCGTGGCATGATTGTATTGTATGTTTTGAGTCCGAAGGTATTTCCACTTAAAGTAAACAATAATCAGGGAAAGTCCCATTGTAAGTTGCGGAAAAAGATAGTGAAAGGTAATGGTGAAGGCAAATTGCATTCGGTCATAAAAGAGCATTTCTTCCATAGAGCGATATTTGTTTATGAAGTCCCACAAATTTACCCATTAAAACCCGAATAGCTGTCCTGAAAAAAAGTTTATTTGTAAAATTTTAAACCATATAAGTGATATAAGTAAGTATAATTTTATTGCAAAAATTTGAATTGAACTTATATCACTTATATGGTGAAATCATTTTTTTAGAATTCCTTTTGAAACACTTTCGTCTATTAATCCTTCCGCATAATTCCACAACGTTTTAGAACCTTCTTTTATGACACTTTTCTTCTCATAAACCTTTTTATAATCTACTCCAAACTCTTTCCATGTACCTCCTTCGTTAGATGTATTTTGTAATAATGGCTCTAACCTGTCCATTGATTTTGCAAACTTCGCCTCATTGGTTTCCCCAGCTTCAAATTCTTCCCAAATATTAATCATTTCATCGGCTTGTTTCTTTGGCAGCAAACCAAAAATTCGATCAGCAGCCATACGTTCGGCATCTGTATTGCAATGATTTTTTACCGTATCATAAATAAATACATCTCCCGAATCGATTTCTACAATATCATGAATCAGAACCATTTTTACCACTTTCAGAATGTCAATCGGCTCATCTGAATGCTCTGCCAGAACAATTGCCATCAATGCCAGATGCCAGCTGTGTTCGGCATCGTTTTCATTTCGGTCGCTGTTAAAGAGTTTCGTTTTTCGCTGAATGTATTTTACTTTATCAATTTCTTTTATAAAAGCGATCTGGTTCAATAAGTCTGCTGTATTCATGAATAATTGTTTAGATGCATTGCAAAATTACAAAATACTGCGCCTCTAATCAGATGTACTCCTCTCATAATTGGATTCATGCCTATTTTTTTTCACTTTTTTAGACAAAAATTAAATTTCTGTAACATTAGCCATTTATTTTCCAAAAAATCCGACTTACCTTTGTGTTACATTATTTTAGATTTCATACCATGAAAATAGAACAAATTTACACTGGCTGTCTGGCGCAGGGTGCTTATTATATCACTTCGAACGGTGAAGCAGCTATCATTGATCCGCTGAGGGAAATACAACCCTACCTGAATCGCCTGGAACGTGATGATGTAAAATTGAAATATATTTTTGAAACGCATTTTCACGCTGATTTCGTTTCCGGTCACCTTGATTTAAGCAAACAAACGGAAGCTCCTATTGTTTACGGACCAAATGCAAAACCTGAATTTGAATGTATAATTGCTACAGACGGACAGGAATTCAAACTTGGTGATGTAACCATTAAAGCATTGCACACTCCGGGCCACACCATGGAAAGTACCACATATTTATTGATTGATGCCAACGGAAAAGATCATGCTATTTTCTCTGGCGATACTTTATTTATTGGCGATGTCGGCCGTCCTGATTTGGCACAAAAGTCAGCTTCGATGACACAGGATCAATTGGCCGGGATTTTATTTCATTCTCTTCGAAATAAAATTATGACTTTGGCAGATGATGTTATTGTTTATCCGGCACATGGTGCGGGAAGCGCCTGCGGGAAAAACATGAGCAAAGAAACAGTTTCAACAATCGGAAATCAAAAAGAAACCAATTATGCTTTACGCGCCAATATGACTGAAGCTGAATTTATCACAGAAGTTACCGATGGATTATTGCCTCCTCCAGCCTATTTTAGTATGAATGTAGCGATGAACAAAAAAGGATATGAAAGCTTTGAATCGGTTTTAGATAACGGAATGAAATCAATAAAAGCTGAAGATTTTGAGGCAATTGCCGAAGAAACCAATGCTTTGATTCTGGATACCAGAAATAGCGGTGATTTTAGTAAAGGATTTATTCCGCAGTCGATTAATATTGGAATCAACGGAGATTTTGCACCGTGGGTCGGAACTTTAATTGCCAATGTAAAACAGCCTATTATATTAGTTACCGAAATCGGTTTTGAAGAAGAAACCGTTACCCGTTTAAGCCGTGTGGGTTTTGATTCGATTATCGGACATTTGGAAGGCGGTTTCGGAGCCTGGCAAAAAGCTAATTTTGAAACTGATACGGTAAATAGAATTTCGGCAGAAGAATTTGCCAAGGAATTTAATGTTGAAGAAGGCAAGGTAATCGACGTTCGCAAAGAAACAGAATATTGTGCCGAACATATTGAAGACGCCTACAACAAACCTTTGGATTATATAAATGACTGGGTAAAGGATATTAACCCGAAAGAGCATTTTTATCTGCATTGTGCCGGCGGTTACCGCAGTATGATTGCGGCTTCAATTTTACAGTCACGCGGTTTCAGAAATTTTACCGAAATTGAAGGCGGTTTTGGAGCAATAGCAAAAACAACTATTCCAAAATCAGATTTTGTTTGCCAAAGTAAGGTATTAAAGTAAAAGTAACAAAGGTACAGAGTTACAAAGCGACAAAGATTTTAGCCTTTGAACCTTTGACCCTTTGCCTCTTATAACCTAAAACATGAATATACTAGAAATAATAAAAGAACCTTGGCCTTGGTATGTTGCAGGTCCTTTAATTGGATTGACTGTTCCAATTTTACTGATTATAGGAAATAAATCTTTCGGGATCAGTTCCTCACTGCGACATATTTGCGCGGCTTGTATTCCTGCTAATATTTCCTTTTTTAAATACGACTGGAAAAAAGAAAGCTGGAACTTATTTTTCGTTTTTGGAATTTTCCTTGGCGGTATTATCGCCGCTTATTTTCTGGCAAATCCAAATCCAATTGAAATTACACCTCAGCTTTCAGCACAATTGGCTTCTTACGGGATTACTGATAATTCGGGATTATTGCCAAAAGAATTATTTTCATGGGAAAGTTTATTCACCCTTCGAGGATTTATCATGATTGTAGTTGGCGGATTTTTAGTCGGTTTCGGAACGCGTTACGCCGGCGGATGCACAAGTGGACATGCGATTATGGGAATTTCGAATTTGCAATGGCCTTCATTGATAGCTACAATCTGTTTTATGATTGGTGGTTTTATCATGGCCAATTTGATTCTTCCTTATATTCTTTCACTTTAAAATTTCAAAAATGAACAATTTAGAAAATAAAAATACCGACACAGAAGGAATCAACGGAAGTCAATTAAACGATTCGGGATTCTCAAACCTAAAATATCTTGTGATTGGAATCTTCTTTGGAATTGTATTCGTAAAAGCCGAGATCATCAGCTGGTTCCGTATTCAGGAAATGTTTCAGTTACAGTCTTTCTTTATGTACGGCGTAATTGGAAGCGCTGTTGTGGTTGGAATAATTTCAGTTCAACTGATTAAAAAATTCAACATCAAAACCATTCACGGCGAAAAAATCGAAATTCAGCCAAAGACTTTCAACAAAGGACAAATCTATGGCGGATTACTTTTTGGTTTTGGCTGGGCAATTACCGGAGCTTGTCCCGGACCATTGTTCGCTCAAATTGGTACAGGAGTTACGGTAATTGTGGTTACTTTATTAAGTGCAATTGCAGGAACGTGGTTTTATGGTTTGATTAAAGACAAACTTCCTCATTAATTTTTTATCTGATACAATTATAAAACCCGACTAGTTTAAAAAACCTGTCGGGTTTGTTTTTTAATCTAAAATCTAAACTCAGAAATCTAAAATTTTAAATTTGGGCGTGCCACCATTTAAAAAAAGGCCTCATCTACTTTGCGTTCATGAGGCCTTTTCTTAAATGCTGTCGGGCTATCCGCACTGCTTCGGCAGTTAGCTCCTATCCCTCACGCAAACCCAGTAAACCATTACCTTTCAATTTTAAATATCACAATTTTACTTCTTTATTTAAGAGCAACATCAAGTTATTCCCATTCCTTTTCTTATGTTTGTTGTAAGCCAAAAATCCCCCCAAAATAAGCATTAAAAACCATATGAATCGCACAGAACAACTATCCAAATTAGAAAATACCGAAAAGTGGGACATCATAATTATTGGCGGAGGAGCAAGCGGTCTCGGAACGGCTCTTGACGCTGCCAGCAGAGGTTATAAAACAATTTTACTGGAATCCGTCGATTTTGCAAAAGGAACTTCAAGCAGAAGTACCAAATTAGTTCATGGCGGTGTACGTTATCTGGCACAAGGCGATGTGCATCTGGTACGGGAAGCATTAAAAGAAAGAGGTTTATTGGTTCAAAACGCTGGTCACTTAGTCAAAAACCAATCATTTGTTATTCCGAATTACAATTGGTGGGGCGGGTATTTTTACACCATCGGATTAAAAATTTATGATTTATTGGCAGGAAGCTTAAGTTTAGGAATTTCAAAATACATTTCAAAGAAAAAAACGATCGAAATGCTTCCTAATGTACAGGAAAAAGGTTTGGTTAATGGTGTAATTTATCACGACGGACAATTTGACGATTCGCGATTAGCCATCAATATGGCACAAACTGCTGTAGAAAACGGAGCCTGCGTTTTAAACTATACAAAAGTTGTCAATTTATTAAAGGACGATAAAAACCAAGTTATTGGAGTTCAAATATTAGATCAGGAAACCGGAAATAAATATGAAATAAAAGGATCTGTCATCATAAATGCGACCGGTGTTTTTACCAATGCCATAATGAAACTAAACGATAACGTTTACAAAAAATACATCGTTCCCAGTCAGGGAATTCATTTGGTGTTTGATAAATCTTTTCTTCCCGGAGATCATGCCCTTATGATTCCGAAAACAAAAGACGGAAGGGTTTTATTTGCAGTTCCGTGGCATAACCGCGTTGTAGTAGGAACAACTGATACCTTAATTAAAAGCCATAGCCTGGAACCTATTGCTCTCGAAAGCGAAATTCAATTTGTGCTTGAAACAGCCGGACGCTTTTTAGCAAAAAAGCCAACCAGAGCTGATGTATTATCTGTTTTTGCTGGTTTACGTCCATTAGCTGCACCTAAGGAAGAAGGCAAAAGTACCAAAGAGGTTTCCAGAAGCCATAAAATTCTCGTTTCTGAAACCGGACTTATAACCATTACAGGAGGAAAATGGACTACGTACAGAAAAATGGCTGAAGACATTATAGATAAAGCCATCAGTGCTCGTAAACTATCCAAAAAATCATGCCATACAGAACATCTTGCTATCCACGGAAATAAGCCAACCACCACTGTTGAGCGCGAAAATCATTTATACATCTATGGTTCTGATATTCCTAAAATAATCGAACTACAAAATAGCGAACCCGAATTAAAAGAAAAATTACATCCGGATTATGAATTCACAATGGCTGAAGTAGTCTGGGCAATTCGTTATGAAATGGCAAGAACTGTCGATGATATTCTGGCAAGACGCGTACGTTTATTATTCTTAGATGCCCGAGCGGCAATTGAATCTTCCGAAAAAACAGCAAGATTAATTGCTAAAGAACTGGGATATAATGAAGCCTGGATTGCTAAGGAAATTTCAGATTTCAAAAAAATAGCCAAAGGTTTTCTTTTATCTGAATTTCAATAATATCGCAAAACCAGTAATCCAAAGTTAACTTGAATTTTTGATAAGATTAAAAATAACTGGCTAACTTCTGAAACCAGACCCTCAAAATATTAATTAATATCAATCTTTAATTAAGAAAAACATCTTATTTTTATACTAATTATATAGGGTTTATATAGTTAGTAAAGTTGACAAATTCAATTAACAAAAAATTAACAATACATTTGTATATACAACTATTAAAAGCTATACATTTGTATATACAAATTATACACTTACGACTATGACAATTGAAGAGGTTATAAAAAGTACTGTTAAGATGGATAATGCGAAAAAAGTTATTCTCAATATCATGTACACGCAAAATGTGATTCAGGATCGTTTCAGTGAGCTAATGAAGCCATATGATCTCTCCGGAGAACAATATAATGTACTGCGCATATTAAGAGGACAAAAAGGAAATCCTGCCAATATGTGTGTGATACAGGAACGTATGCTCGCCAAAACAAGTAATACAACCCGATTGGTGGACAAATTATTACTGAAGGATTATGTGACCCGAAATGTATGTCCTGACAACCGAAGAAAAATTGAAGTTACAATAACACAAAAAGGTCTGGACGTTTTAAAAGAATTAGACCCGAAAGTAAATGCACACGAGCGTGAATTTGCTTCCAATATAAGTACTGAAGAATTAGAATTATTAAATCAATTATTAGAAAAATACAGAACCCCACAAATTTAAATACTATGAGCACATTCTTAGAAAATCAAAATTGGAGATATGCAACGAAAAAATATGATGCAGCAAAAAAAATCTCTGATGCAGATTTAAATACTATTAAAGAGGCTGTCAGACTTGCCGCATCTTCATACGGATTACAACCTTTTAATGTCGTTATTGTTGAAAACCCAGAATTAAGAGAGCAATTAAAAGCAGTAGCCTGGGGACAAACTCCAATTACTGATGCTTCACACCTTTTTATATTTGCAAATAACGTAACTTTAGATGCCAATTCTGTTGACAAATATATGGAGAACATAAGTGAAACCAGAGATATACCTGTTGAAGCTTTAGACGGTCTGAGCAATATGATAAAAGGTCAAATAGCCGGTTTATCTGATGAAGCAAAAAACAACTGGACTTCAAAACAAACTTATATTGCGTTAGGCAATCTTCTGGCAGCAGCAGCAGAACTAAAAATTGATGCTACACCAATGGAAGGATTTAATGCAGCAGCTTTCAATGAAATATTAGGTTTTGACAAACTGGGACTAAATGCAGCAGTTATTGCTACTATTGGTTACAGACATGATGAAGATGAAACCCAGCATTACAAAAAAGTCAGAAAATCTCAAGAAGAATTATTTATTACACTATAATTATTAATCCAAATCAATTTTAAAAATTTAAACAACATGAAAAATTTAAAAACAATTGCAATAGCATTATTCGTAGCAGTGGCTAGCGTTTCAGTAAACGCACAAACTAAAACAATCGACGCAAAGTCAAGTACTATCAAATGGGTAGGTAAAAAAGTAACGGGAGAGCACTCTGGAACTGTAGACTTCAAAGACGGAGCTGTAATTTTCAAAGGAAAAAAATTAGCTGGTGGTAGTTTTACTGTTGATATGACTTCATTAAACGCAACAGATTTAACTGGTGAATACCAACAAAAATTAAACGGTCACCTGAAAGCTGATGATTTCTTTGGAACTGACAAATATCCAACTGCAAAATTAGTTTTCAAAAAAATCGGTACTACAAAAAATGCTAATGTATATGCTGTAACTGCTGACTTAACTATCAAAGGAATCACTAAACCGGTAACTTTTGATCTTACTGTAGGAAAAAACACCGCAACAACTGCATTCAAAGTGGACAGAACTAAATACGATATCAAATACAACTCTGGTAACTTCTTCGAAAACTTAGGAGACAAAACTATCAATGATGATTTTGAATTAACAGTGTCTGTAAAATTCTAATATTTCAGGCTTACTAATTTATATATTACAAACCCCAACAGCTCAGAACTGTTGGGGTTTCTTGCTTTTAGTCCTTTTCAAAAACATAACCTTCTTAATATTGGCATAACGCTTTCATAATATATATCAAGAGTTTGATTAACATTCGGCTTCTAATTTTGATGTAATTAAAATCCAAAACTTGAAATCAAAATCATAGTTATGAAAACAAAAATTACTATTGCCATTATCACTCTCTTCAGCACTTTTCTATTACACGCCCAACAACAGCCAAAAGGAATTATTGGAACCTCAAACTGGATGAATAACTGGACTAATTTTAAGCCAGTTGCAGTAGAATATAATGAAGCTACTAATATTTTAGCCGGAACAATCGATAAAGACACCAAACTTTACAAACGCGATACTTACCAATTGGTAGGAATCGTTTATGTTACCAATAACGCAACCCTTACCATTGAGCCAGGTACTGTAATTAGAGGTGATGACAAAACCTGTGGAACTTTGGTAATTACGAATGGTTCGAAAATAATAGCAGAAGGAAGGGAAACCGATCCGATAATTTTTACCTCGAATAAAGATAATACAGAAAGAAAACCGGGAGACTGGGGCGGAATTATTATTCTGGGAAAAGCTCCAATTAATAAATTAGGAGGAATTGCTACATTACCTTTTAATCTGGAACCAATGCTGAATCATTATGGAGGACAGGATGCAGAAGATAATTCCGGTGTTCTGAAATATGTACGAATCGAATATTCTGGCAGAAAACTGAGTGCCTCAAAAGAACTTAACGGACTTTCATTAGCAGGAGTTGGAAGAAAAACAGTTTTGAGCAACATACAGATTAGCTATTCCAATGATGATTCTTTTGAGTGTTATGGCGGGGATTTAAATATGAACAACTTAGTTTCGTTCCGAACTACTGATGATGATTTTGATTTTACGCAGGGAGCACAAATCAATATCAGCAACAGTATTGCCATTCGCCATCCTTTTTCTTCCGATGTTTCAGGATCAAGATGTTTTGAAGTGGATTCGTATGATAAAATCGAAAATACGGATATGACCAAAAAAATGACTAAAATTAACGCCAATAACATAACATTGATAAATCTGGAAGAAAACAATCAGGGACTGGTTCGTGAATCTGTTCATGTTAGGGAAAACACATTTTTTAACTTAACCAACAGTGTCGCTTCAGGATTTAC
>Ga0247805_1000981_pt1 | contig 14053 bp, 11 predicted proteins | sample UWRJL044104R1_FD_180930 | JGI IMG/M metagenome (GOLD analysis project Ga0247805, IMG submission 180930) | Plant litter microbial communities from Arlington Agricultural Research Station in Wisconsin, United States - UWRJ-L044-104R-1 | ecosystem: Environmental > Terrestrial > Plant litter >... | reverse complement strand
CTAAGACAACGGATAAACCAGATGCATGATCGTTATCTGGATGGCTATTGACAAGAAAATCAATCGTGTCAGTTTGATAATACTTTTGGATATGCCTAACCATAGCTTCTCCAGAGGATTTTACCCCTCCATCATAGGCTAGTATTTTATATTCTCCATCTTCCCTGTATCGAACTAAAATACAGTCCCCACTACGCCCTGTATCACCTACAGTTAAAAACTCAATCTCAAATCCATCGATCATAATTAAAACCTAGTAGTAATTTATTAACATCATGCTTTAATAAGGCATTAATTTAAAAAGAAAAGGTTAGTATGAAAGATATTTTATCTTTTGTTGACGAATATACTTTAAAAGCAAGATTTTTACCTGCGTGTATAGCGGCATTTCCATTAATGGCTATCATTGCCTCATACTTTGATTGGAATGAGTTTTTGGTTGCAAATATTGTGGTGGGTTTTTTAGTTGGTTTGATTGTAGTTTATCTTTTTTCGCTTTTTGCTAGATCTTTAGGACGCAAAGTTGAAAGCAAAATTTTAAAAGAATGGGGGGGATTTCCTACTACTCAATTCTTGAGACATAGCGATTCAACGTTAAGTTCAGTAAAGAAAGAAAAGATTCATGAATTACTGGCTCAAAAGTCAGAGATATCTTTGCCTTCATTAGCACAAGAAAACATTGACCCATATCAAGCAGATCAAAAATATGATGAAGCTGTTACTTGGTTAAGAAATCATACTCGTGGAGATGAATACAAAATTTTGTTGAACGAGAATATAGCTTATGGTTTTTTTCGAAACAGTTTAGGATTGAAGTGGGTAGCTATTATCCTATGTGTTTTAATTTTAATTATACTTTTCATTTTGTTTAAAGTTCACTATCCATATGAAACTTATGGATTAAATGAGATGGTTGAGTTCTCGAAAACTGTAAAATTAGCTCTTTGGCTAACTTTGGGACTTAGCATAGTTATGCCTTTTTACTGGATGTTGGTTATTACTAAAAAGAGTATGAGAGCGAATGCAGAGACCTATGCTAAAACATTGTTAGATCTTTCCTATAAAGTTTAAAAAGAATACAAGATAGGTAAGCTAAATTTATATCAATACTTTAAGTATTTCTAAAATTAACATAGTACGGATTATACGAAATAAAAAAGGTAGCTTAAGCTACCTTTTTTATCGTTAAACATTGAATCCTATATGTTTTCCTGTTGGAAGCTCTACATCAATGCGAAGCTTTCCACCCATTGCTTCAACATACTTTTTCATGGTTGAAATTTTCAAATCATTACCACGATTTTCAATTGCTGAAAGAGAGGGCTGTTTGATTCCAAGTGTGGCAGCGAGTTCTTTCTGCGAAATCTCTAGCTCTTCACGAATAAGATAAAGCTGACTTTCTAGCAGTAATTCATCTGCCATTTTTTGAATACGGGCTTGGCTCTCTGGAGAGCGGCTAGCTAACAATTCTTGCAGAGTCTTAGCCATTAGATTTATCTCCTAGGGTGGTGAGATGAAGTTGGTATTGTTCATCTGCAATATCCAGCATGTCTTTATAAAAACGCTTTTTACCGCCTTTATCAGCAATACATAGAACAATAGCCTGTCGTAAGGGATCAAATGCGAAGAAAGCTCTTAAGGGTCTACCGCGATGTTGAACGCGCAGTTCTTTCATATTGGTAAATTTAGACTCATACACAGTATCTACTAAAGGACGGCCTAAACTTGGTCCTTGCTGCTGTAGAACAATCAGGGCAGCCAGAACCTTCTCTTGTGTTGATTCGTCTTGCTGTTCAAGCCACTGATTAAATAGATCTGTCGTAATGACTGTCCACATACCACAACCAAAATATAGATTATAGTCTATATTTTATAGATAACTTATAGTATTGGCAAATGAGAAATGATAGGCAATAAAAAAGCCCAACATCCTGTTGGGCTTTTTCGTATTTGATGCTTAGATCTGACTCCTGTCTGATCTCACATTCCTTGTTCTTTCTCTTGTTCTTTTTATCTGGAGCATCCTGCTCTCTATGTCCCCATCATAGGAAATTGCACAAGATCGTATAGCCGCAAAGGGCCGTAATTGATGTGAGCAAATACGTACAAGGTTGGCTAAAAACTGTCCCTGTTTTATCCGCAGAAATTGGGGATATTTTTTGCCCTAGCAAGTCCGGGAACATTGAGAAAAGTTTTAGTTTGATTAAAAATTAATCAATTTTATTGGCGGAATATATCAAAACAGTTTAAAAAAAAGCCGACTTGTTTCAAAATCGACTTTTTGCTGATTTTTTGAGTAATGCGAATTTTTTAAGTCATTGATATTTATATTAATATACAAGTGTACTTCGTATAAGCGCCATTATGTTAAATAGAGGAAAAAATACTGTAAAGTTCAGGTTTTAATAAGGGGTTTATATTAAATAAAAAATAGATATATGCTGTCTTTTTGAAAAAAAAGAGAATTTTAATGGATAACACGCAAGAAGCTTTATATCTTAATCGTGAGAAGTTTTTAGAATGCAATTGGGAACTTGATATTCCTGAAGGTGATCATCATGGTTATTCTACTATTAGAATGAGTTTACAAGCATTAGCGAGTAAAATGTTGGATGCAGAAAAACATGATAGTCAGAAGATTCTTGAATTACTCTTTAGAGCTTCTTCAATGATGCTTGTGCCAGATAGCTTAAATGAGCCATTTAAGCCTATTTTTGAAGATTTTCAAATGGGGAGAAGGTCTGCAACTCCAGAGGACTTTACTGAATATGAATTATCTTTTTTCGAACAAATATTAGATGACATAAACGAACCGTATTTAAAGGCAAGAATTGCAGATTTATTATGGTTATTGCTTAAACCTAAAAAAATCCATCATGTAAAAATAGCAATTGATACTTATCTTATGCATGACATTGACGATAAATCTTGGCATAGAGATATTGGACAGTGCTTCGAACGAGCTGCACGTTTAGCCATACAAAGTAATGATTGGGAACGTTTAGATAAGATTAAAAGCTTACTTTTTGCAGCTTTTCTTAAGGAATATCCAAACAGTAAGTACATGCAATTATGGCTTGCAGATTTATTAGATAAATTAAGAATAGACAAGGATCTAAGATCTCAAATAGGCCAGAATATCTATAAAAAAGCACAAGAATTAAAAAATACTGGTGACTTTCATTCAGCTATTTCATATTTTGAGTTATCCGCAAAAAAAAATAAGCAATGTAACGAGCAGGAAAAATATTTAGAGTCGCTTATTGGCATAGCTGAGTGTTATGAAAGTGAAGCTGATATTCGAAGTGCTCATAGCAATCTAGCTGCAAATGGATTCTATGAAAATGCTATTCAAGCGTATCGACGAATTCCTGCCAAAGAAAGAAATAGATATAGTATTGAAAATAAAATAAGAGTCGTTCGTACGAAGATAATATCTTCAGGGCAAGCTTCTTTAGATGAAATGGTATCTTTAAAATCACCACCTGTAGATATTTCTGAATTAGTTGAAGTATCTATTGAACATGTAAAAGGAAAGCCTACTCCTCAAGATGCTTTATTATATTTTACTGGAATTACTCATCCCACTAACTATGAGCAACTATTAAAGAATTCACAGGAAACTTTACAGAATAGTATTTTTGGGAGTTTATTTGGCGGACGTCATTTAAGTAGAGATGGCCGTGTTATTGCCAAAACCCCAAGTATGAATCTCAATGCGAGTACAGATGATCTAGATAATCAAGCAGTTTTATATCAACAAATGCAAAGTCAATTTGCCATTCACATTGATCTTGCTATACAAAGCCAAATTCTTCCTGCTTTGAGACAACTACTTACAGAGCATAGGGTAACCAAAGAATTAATAATTGCTCTATGTAATCAATCTCCTATAGTTCCCAAAGATAGAGCTTTTTTATTAGGGAATGCTTTATGGTTAGGTTTTGAGGAAGAATTTGGTCTTGCGATACATCTTCTTTGTCCACAAGTTGAACATATAGTGAGATCAAAATTAAAGGAAGCTGGTTGTATAACAACTAATCTTGATAAAAATGGTATAGAAAACGAGAATGGATTGAGCACGTTAATGGAGCTTCCCGAAACAGAACAAATTTTCGGTAAAAGTTTGGTTTTTGAATTAAAGAGTATTTTTACCGAAGCAATAGGTTTTAATCTACGCAATAATGTTGCACATGGTTTATTAGATGATAATGATTCAATATCATTAGCCAGTATTTATGCATGGTGGATGATTCTAAGATTAGTTATTAGATCAATTGTTAGCGGTCAAATTAAAAGAGATTGATTGTTTTAAGCTACTTTATTTATAGGTCATTATTTCTAAAATTAACATAATACACGTTATACGAAATTCCATTGTTTTATCTTTTAAAATCAGTACAGTAAAACATTGCAAAAGCCCATTCACCCTCGAATGGGCTTTTTTATGATTTCTCATATTCCACGATTCTGATTAGCTTGACTGCTTAATCTAAACAAATGAGGGGGCCTACTTTATGAATAAGAACACACTCTGTACTCAAGTATGTAACTTTAAACTATAGCTCAAAGATACAAAATTCACTTAACATCACTGCACAGTCTTTCTGTATTTAATTTAAGATAGATTCCTGCTTTCTTATTTTTATATCTTCAGTGATCCTAATCATCCAGTACATAAGAGCAAAGAATGGAATAAGCAAGATTAAAAGATAAAGGATACTAAAATTCAGAAAGTATCTGGCAAAAGATAACGCTGTTAGTAAGACTAATAATCCGCAGATCGTATAGACAATTTTATTGCGTTTGCTAATTAGCTCTACAATAGCAAGATCCTGATTTTTCATTCAATGATCCTTAGTAGCTTGTACAATACTGCATTTCTCTATAACCATGCAGCATATTCACCAGAATCATTAGTTGATTAAGGTACGTGCTAGGCAGCCCATTTAATTCAGGGAATTTTTCCCACATTAGATATTTATCTTTGTAGAGAAAGCTATTTTTCTTGTATTTTTCTTGGCCTGATAACTCAATTTTCATTTGTTCAAGCTGCTTAAAATGTTCAACCACATCGTCTGGAATTGGCATATTGAGAGCTACACTCTTACCATTTAACCAATATTGAATTGGTCGGACGTTAATAGATTCATTAAAGCCTATAGCTTTGAAATAATCCCGTACCGCTTCAGCGTTATAGAACCCCAATGATTCAACTAGCAGTTTAAAATCTGCATTTGTCATTATATGCCGTCCTTAATCAAATTAAATTTGATTATATAGTCCACAGGTGGACAATACAAGCAATATCCAAAGTTTAACCTTCTATTAGTTTTAGTAGATTATGGACTGCCAATGTTATTGTCTGGTCCATAATCTCTAAAACGTCTAATCCCGATGCTTGGACAATTGCTGCAAGCTGCAGCGTTTGTCCAGGCATCTATTCTACCTATCTAATGCAGATCCATAGCAGACATATCAGAGTAAAGTGTCTACTTTACGAACTGACGCAATAAGTTAAATTTTCCATTCCTTGATTACCGTTGATTTTCAAGCGAGCTTTAAAAAGCTGTGCTTTTTAAATGGCGACCGCAGAAAATGAACAACTCCCATTTGACCCAATAGCGAGATATAAAAAAACACCCTTAATGGGTGTTTTCGTGACCTAGATTATCGGGATATATCTTTATTTTTATTTCTCTCTTGAGTTTTAACTTGTGGCTGCTGTACTGGCGGTTGTTTTGGAGCATTGGCATCATAAGCCGTTAATTTTGGCTTATGAAATTTCTGATTTTGAATGTCGGCATTATGTTGAATCTGAAGCTTAGTTTTATCATTTTTGGTTAGAGCTTTTTCAGTTGTTTCTTTCAATTTACTCAAGCTTTGGGCTTCCCACTTCCCTTGATTTGCCAGTGTTTGAACTCTTGCGCCCGTAGACAGTCCTGTTTTAGGATCAATTTCTTTAGTATTCACTTCGACTTTGTTAGACCCTTTATAGGTCAGGACAATATCATCATTCTTAATGATATTTTGTTCTTTCAAAGTACGTTCCAGATCTTTAGCCCAGATTGTATTTTTTTCACCTTTACTATTTTCAATAGTGGCGTAGTAGCTGCTGCTATTTTTAGGATCATGCTTATAAGGTGCTGCACCATGATCTACTAATTTTCCAACGTGCATTTTTTTCTGATTAAGCTGTTCAATTGCAATGTCCATACTGGCTGTGCGCTGCTTTTCTGTGAAACCGTCAGCTTTCATTTTTTTATCAAAAACTGTCAGTAAAGCTTTTTCCTGTTCTGACAGGTTATTAAGCTTTTCTTTGCGTTCCTGTGCTGGATCTACTTTTTCCTGATTATTTAAAGGCTTTTCTTTCTGGCGTTCAGTACCTTTTTTAATAGTATTGTGAACTACCTCTTTACCTTGTTCTTTTTTCATATCATTGAGCAAAGCTAGATCAATATCACGAGGTTCATAACCCTTTACAGTCATGCCCTTCATTGAAGCTTCAAGCCATACATTCCGTTTAAATTCGTCCGAGCCTTTAACCTGTATTGTTTCCCATTTTTTAGCTTGTGCTAATTCCACCATTGAAGCAGCTATATGCTTATCATCAATTGTAGTTTTTAATGCTTTTCCAGAATCTTCAAAAGCTACTTTTTCAGGATTGCCTTTAAAGTGATACTTGTCATCTACCACATAATATTTATTGAGCAATGCTTTAGGTATGCCTTCTTCACTTGATTCTTTACTGTCATCAGCTTTTAGCTTTTTAGTATCAGTTATCTTAGTTTCTTCAGTATCTTGATTAATACCTTTTGAGCTTTTTGAAATATCTATATTTTCAGCTTTTTCAATTGAATTAACTTCAGCTTGATTCGTTTCTAACGTCTGGCCAAGTTTGGTATAGCCTGTTTGTTCTGTATTAAAACTAGGGTTATCGACCTTGTTTGCTTCAGTCATGATCAAGTCCTTATTGAGTAGAAATATTTTGGCGACGTGCTGCTTCGTCAATAATCATTTTAGTTTGAATATATTTATCTGTTAGAAGTGCAATTTGTCTTTCAGTTTCAGTGCTTAAATCTTTATTTTGCTGATATACAGCTATGCTTTGCATATAGTTTTTCACAGTGTCAGGTTGATTAACTTCTTTAGATGAAAACCCATTAGGACTGTTCACAGCTTTATTTGAAGTACAGCCCACAACTGAAAAAGATAGAGCAAGGCTGATCAATGTAAGAGAGATTTTTTTCATAATACTTTCCTTATTTAGAATTTAAGTTGTTTGAAAATGCCTGATAAATGTCATCAATATCTGAATTTTCTATAGATTCGTTTTGACCTTTATCGACTGCATTTAGGTTGTCTTGTTGATCTTCATCAAATGCAAATTCAGATTCAGCACAATTAAAAAACGTATCAATAATTTGTTCGGCTTCGTCATGACTAAATTTAGTGACACCAAGTACAAATAGGCTGTCCTCTAGGTTTTCCAATTCTGCAATCATGGTTAGAGGATCTGATTCATCTGCTGCAACTAGGTTGTCCTGTTGATCTTCGTCCACCGCAACTAGGTTTTCCAATTCCGCAATCATGGTTAGAGGATCTGATTCATCTGCTGCAACTAGGTTGTCCTGTTGATCTTCATCCACCGCAACTAGGTTTTCCAATTCCGCAATCATGGTTAGAGGATCTGATTCATCTGCTGCAACTAGGTTGTCCTGTTGATCTTCGTCCACCGCAACTAGGTTTTCCAATTCCGCAATCATGGTTAGAGGATCTGATTCATCTGCTACAACTAGGTTGTCTTGTTGATCTTCATCCACCGCAACTAGGTTTTCCAATTCCGCAATCATGGTTAGAGGATCTGATTCATCTGCTGCAACCAAATTTTCCATTTGTTCTGGTTCATCTTCAGCATTAGCTTTCACCTGGCTAAAGAAGTCATCAACAATACTTTGCGTTTCAGGATCTTCTTCCCATTGAACCATCCCAAAAAATTGATCTACAACGTGCAGACATTCTTCAGGTTTTGGATTTTCTGGATCTTCAAAGACTGTTTTATCTAACGTAAATTCAGGGATCACCAAGCTAGAAATATCTATTTGTTCAGCCTGTTCTACTGTAGTAATTGCAGCTATACGTTTTTCAATTTTTGCCTTATGCAGCTTTACGTCTAAATCAGGAATAGGAATTGAAAGTTCCAGATCCTCAAAGGCAATTTTTTCTAATTGTTTGTGAGTTGGAAAACCTTTAATTGCTTTCATGCTAGGAGAAACGGACTTTAGGCGATCCACAAAAGCACTGTCATTAAAATACTTAGCCTTTTCACACATGATAGGTTTTGTATTTTCCATAAAGATAATTTCTTTATCTTGCGACAATTCTTTTAGCTCTTGAGGGAGCATTAAAGCTCGTCTTTGATCTGATTCATTTTCTGAATTAGAGCCACCTTGCCCCCATGCCATAGAACGGCTTTGGCCCTTAGATTTTGCTTTTAAAGTGAAATAGCCAAGCATTTCACTATATTCATTAGCATCTCGTTGCTCTCTAGGCGGGTAAACGATTTGCAAAGCATGGTTAGTTACAAGCCCCCTAGTTTGAGTTTTATAAACGTCCTCTAACTGGCCAATAGACTGAATAATTGTTAATAAACGAATGTTATAGCCCGCAATAAATGAGTTAGCGTCTGCAATTTTCGCTACTTTACCGACAGCCGTTGCTTCATCATTCACAACTAGGCACTGGTATTTCAAAGATGAATCTTGTTGTGGCAGTGTTTTTAGATTCACATTAATTAAGAGTGAATAAAACAGATTGATTAAGTTTTTAGCATCTCCTAAGCGGTTAGGTTGAACACCAAAATAAATAGACATTCTTTGTCTGCGTACATCTTCAAGTTTAAAGTCACTTGATGAAGTTGCAGCGTCCACAATCGGGTTCGCAAAAATCGTTAAAGGTGAGGTAAAAGTAGAAATGATGTTACCAAGCGTATTGTCTGGTGAACTTAAAAAACGGTTTAAAGCATCTAGGCAAGTATCACTAAGCGGTTTATCATTTTGCGCTCTTTCATCAATAATAGATCTAATATGATCCTGAATTGGCTTACCTTTACCTGAACTCTGTCTTAAAATTTCGCCTACAGTTACAGGTAGATCTTTAGTTTCAAATAGATATAAAGCTAGTCCAAGAAATAAGTTATTAGCATTGTCATTCCAGAAATCGGTTTTAGCATCACCAGTCACAGGGTAAAAACTTCGCCCGATAGCAAGAATTTCACCTACTCTAAAATTTTCGTCATGACTAACTGTATCGAATGGATTCCACTTATGAGATTTCAGATCTTCAGAAAATGGGCTGAATAGATAAACTTTCTGACCATTTTTAGCTCGAAATTTAGAAGTCAAAAGGAAGTTTTCAAGCTTCAGATCCAGTACAACTACACTATCCGAATAGTTCAATAGGTTAGGAATAACAATCGCCACACCTTTACCGCTTCGTGTCGGAGCAGCGAGAAGTACAAATTGCTGACCGCCAAGCATCAAATACTTATTGTGATATTTCCCTACTAAGATTCCCTTATTTCCCATTAATCCAGATTTTTGAATTTCTTTCGTTGTGGCAAATCGAGCATCACCGTGTAGTGACTGTTTTTTATTAAACAGACTAGCAATGATTAAGGCAGGGAGAACAAAGGTAATAAATATTGCAGCGACCAAGCCACCTTGCAGCTTTTTCTTTTGTGCAGGGGCATTCTGTGCATATAAATCCCAATAATAGCCCCAAGTCGAAAGGTTTACTTCAGGAAATGGATTGGTTTTATTGGATAAGTAATAAAGAACACCGGCCAAATACTTAGCTATAAAGAAACCAATAACCGCTAAAAAAAGAGCAAGGAGAAGAATCAGGATTTTTTTATTCATGCCCGATCCCCGACAATGATTTCTGCATCTCCAAATTGAGCTTTAACTTTAGACACAGGATTAAATTTGATTTCAGAGATAAAGCGTTCTTTACCTATTAAATTGCTTTCATCATCATATTTTTTCTTCACTTCAACATGAACAATAATATCAATTGTTAAAGCAACTAATTCCTTCAGTGTAGTGGCATCATAAATATTTGCTTGCTCATGTTCTTTGCACATAAAAACATAGCGATCATAGGCCAGTGAACAGCTTTCAGCGTGATAACTTGTGATAGATCCACTGTGGCCAGTTGTAAGCAATTTTAGGAAGTCAAAAGCTTCTCCACCTCGTAATTCCGCAAGTAGTACACGGTCTGGCTTCATACGCATATTACTAGCGATCAGATCAGATGGAGTTACCTTAGCTTTACCTTGCCCGCCTTTGGAATACAATAAGTGAACCTTATTCTCATGAGGAACAAAAAGTTCACGTACATCTTCAATAGTGACAAGACGTTCATCTTTAGGAATGTACTGACAAATTGCTTTCATGAAAGTAGTTTTACCAGATCCAGTATCGCCAACAACGGCAATATTTTTCTTACATTGAACAGCGAATTTAAAAAACCCTTCAAGATCTTTGTTTTCTAATAACTGGACTAGCTTAATATCTTCAGCACGTAGTACAGGTTTAAACTGATCAAATTCTTTAGATTTTCCATATCTGAAGTGATCAAAGAAACCTTGATCTTTATATTCCTGAAATGATCGGTTTGACTCGTCAGGAATACGGATTGTCATTGATACCGTTCCATTTTCAATGGCTGGCGGTAGAACAATCTGAATACGCTCTCCATCAGGCAATTGAGCAGACAATATAGGGTTTTCTTGGCCAATCCGTTGATTGGTATAGGTAGCAATAACATTAGCTAAAGCTGTTATTTGCCCCATTTCCAGATTTACAGAATGCTTTTCCCATCCTTTATTAGATTCCGTCCAGACTTCGTTAGGTGCGTTAATTGCAATTTCAGTCACCCCTTTAGTTTTTAAGAATTTTTCTAATGGAAGTAATAGCTGTCTAACCATTACATCCTTGCTTAAAACATTATTTTGCGCGGAGTTCATACACACCTCTGAAATCAATATCTTTGGCCACGTAAATTGAAGCTACATCACCCTGATTTTTATAAATTGTTGGCTTGATATTGATTGTTTCATTCAACACTGTTTCAGCCATTGATTTACCCATGTCTGAAGTGTTTTGAAGCATGTAAGGAGTGCTATTGTTCCCGCCTGTTTCTTTAGAAATACCGTAAGCAATAGCGTCTTGAACTAAAGAAAGCATAAACGCTGCACCGATACGTGCGCCCCAACGGTTATCCACTCGACCACTTAAACCGCCTGTTCCTAAATGGTCTGCTGCTGGAGAATCAATATCGACAACAACACCATGCGGAGTTTTTAAGCGTGACCAAATGATCCCTAAACGTCTTTGCCCTTGTGCTGCAATACTTTTATATTCTCCAATGACTTCAGATCCTGCTTCAGCAAGGACTACACGACCATTGTCGGAATAAACAGGTTGTGGAAGAACACACGAAGCCATCCCGCCAATTTCTGAAACGACTTTAACTGACAGGTTGCAACGTATTACACGACCTTTAGCAATTAAGTAATTTCGATCCCCGATAAAACGAGCCTGAACTTTATTAGAGGAAGGACTAGCCATGTTAGTAGTGGCTTGTTGTGGTTGTTGCTGCTGCATAGGTTCATCATCATGCGCTAAAGACATCAGACCAGATCCAGAGAAGCTACCAGAACGGCTATTATTGTTCTGATCCTGTTCATACTGACGCATCATGCCTGTGACTTGGTTATAAGCTGATTGATGATTCGTGCTAGATGGTTGGCCAACCGCCCCGCCCTGTTGCGAAGGATTCACGAAGATCCCGCCACCGTAACGGCTACCGTTGTTTAAAGGTACATATTGAGCTTGTTGTTGTGGCTGTGGCTGAATCACTACAGGTTGTTGATTTACTTGTTGCTCAACTACTGGCGCAGCTTCAGATTGTCTTAAAATCTGCTGACCATTCTGGCATTGAAAAACCAACATACCGTTATAGGTTAAAGCATTGCCGTTATTGTCCGTTAGCTGTCTAGGAATACTTTGATCTTGGCATGTGTCTAGGCTTTGAAATTGAGCATTTTGATTTGCATCCATGGGAACAGGATCAGTATTAGTAAAATCCCGTCTTTTAGTTGAAGCATCTAAGCTTGGATCTATCTGATTATCTTTTAATTGGGCTGCTTCTTCAGCATCACTACTATCTGAAAAAAAGTTATAGGCAAAGACAGCTAGAACCGTAAAAAGCACCGCCATAACTGCAATAAACGCTATTTTTTTACCTTTTCCATCTTCCTGATCCCCACGCTCATTTACAGACACAATGCCATTTTCTGAATCGTCAAATTGTTGATCAGGAGCTTGTTGATCATTTAATGGTTTTTCATCATTAATATTCATTAGTTCATATCCCCAGTAATGACACGCTTAACACCATCTACAGTAGTGCCATCTTGAGGAGCGACACCCACAGGATCATAAGATTCATTGAAAATGCTCACTACGCCTTTCCCTTGACGTAAAACAAATTTTTTAGCTAGAGCTTCAACAATTAAGAGTTTTGGATCTTCTTTACTGATGTGGAAATTAACTTTTTCTTCCCCTTCTGTACCTTCAATAAATACGACTGGAATATCTGTATTTCCTTTGAATCGCATATAAGTAAAACGTCCGTCATCAAATAGCATTTCTGGAACAAAATGCTTTCCTTTGCTGTTTGCAGATTGACGGTAATTCCAGTTTTTAGGAATTGGTGCGGCATTGGCCAAACGATGCTGTAAAACCAAAAATTCAGTCAGTTGGTTTTCTTCTTTTAATTGTGCTGCATAGGCGTTATAGCGTTGAGCTTCTTCCTGTTTCCGTTTTTCTTCTTCTTCTTGTGGATATTTAAAAACGACACGGTACATCGGTTTTTCTTTTGCATTATTTAGAACTTGAAAATCAAAACTATAATCACGCTTATTAGTACGTAATTCTAAGTTATTCCGAGTAGCCTTATCCTTTGGCTTTACCCATACTAAATTTGATCCAGTATCCGCAAAAATACACCAATTAGTGTCATCCTTTTCACAATCTGAAGGGTATCCAGTAGCAGCACCACGTTCTAAAATTCTTTCGCCTTCACTCAATACAATGCGGGTTACAGTGCCTTTTTTAACAGTAATTCGATAAACATCATTGGGAACATAATTAATTGTTCTAATGCGTGAATCGGTAGGTAAAGCTTTAGGCGTAATGACTGCATAAGAGATTCCATTAACAGCCAAGCCCAAAGCAAGAATTAATTTTTTCATGTAATGATCCTTTTATTACATTCCTTGTTGAGCTTGTGGAGCTTGTTGTTGAACAGCCGCCCCGCCTTGTTGAGCTTGTGAACCCGCCCCGCCTTGTTGGATCGGTACATAAACTCGCTGATTAGGTTCAACAACCGTAGCTTGTGCTACAGGTTTGCTAGGAGATAATTCAGGATCGACACGATAGCCCACGACCTTAAAGCCGAATGGATTTTTAATTAGATCTTTTTCTACCAGTTTATTTAGATTGTTCGGAGCATATTCATATCGAATACTTGCAATATAATATTGTGGCTGTTCATCACGATTAGCTTCGACTGAATGTAAAGTCTTAGTGAAGCGAACACTAGCGGTAAAGCCTGTTTCATCCTGATTAGTCTGGACAGAAATCACATCGACCTTTAATTCATATTGCTTGCCGTATTTTTTATCTCTGGCACTGTCACCTTCATAAAGTGAAGTAAAATCATTGCCTACCTGATTACTACTCATAGTCATGACTAAATCATAGTCTGGCTGCAATAACGGATAGAAATAACTCTCACGAGCCGTTACATAGCGAGTAATGTTATTTTTATCAATTAATTCTTGTTTGCCTTTCACTTGCTGATCATCAACAACCCCCACGTATTCAACATTTCCGTGAGCTTTATCTACTGTAAAAACAACAGGTACAGTTTGGCGCATCGGAGCTAATGTGACTAATCCTATAGCTTCTAAAACAGCCAGGCC
>Ga0247805_1000980_pt1 | contig 14054 bp, 8 predicted proteins | sample UWRJL044104R1_FD_180930 | JGI IMG/M metagenome (GOLD analysis project Ga0247805, IMG submission 180930) | Plant litter microbial communities from Arlington Agricultural Research Station in Wisconsin, United States - UWRJ-L044-104R-1 | ecosystem: Environmental > Terrestrial > Plant litter >... | reverse complement strand
TTCAGGAACAAAATATGCTACGGCAGCTGATGGTAAGGGACGTTATTATTTGCCCAACCTGCGCATTGGCGGGCCATACCGTGTTGAGGCCACTATGATGAGCATGGAAACTGACGTCAAGGAAGAAATCTCCATCCGACTTGGGGCTGCTATTCAGTTGAATTTTGCTTTGAGTGATGCCACTCAGCAACTGGCAGAAGTTGCCATTAAGGCTACCAAAAGAGGAGCACAGGCAAGTACTTATGGTTCTGGTAAAAATATCAGTGTTGCACAGATTCGAAATATGGCGACAGTATCACGCAGCATTACAGATGTTACGCGACTGGTGCCACAAGCTACCAAAGACAATAGTTTTGGTGGTGCCAACTTCCGTTACAATAACGTGACGATTGATGGTGCGGTAAACAATGATGCCATTGGTTTCAGTCCATCACTGGGTGGTCAATCTGGTACTTCTGGAATGGCAGGTAGTTCCACAAGGACCAACCCAATTTCTTTAGATGCAATTGAAGATATGCAGGTGTACTTAGCTCCCTATGATGTTAAGATTGGTAATTTTACGGGCGGATCAGTCAATGCCGTTACACGGAGTGGCACCAATACGCTCAGTGGATCTGTATATGGTTTTGGACGCAATGCAGCGCTTACTGGTAAAGATCGCGTAGGCACATTGGGTAAAATGAATAACGATTTTTATGATTATCAAGCTGGTTTTCGCGTTGGATTTCCCATCATCAAAGATAAGCTGTTTTTCTTTAGCAATGAGGAAATTACGCACCGAAGGGATCCCAGTCAGTTAAATGTTGGTCAGCAGGAAACCAGTCATATCCTCAGTAAAGCAGATGCGGATGCCATCAGCAATGCCGGATACATCGATGCCGGTACAGCAGGTCTGTTTAATACCTATTCCAAATCCCGTAAATTTTTCAACCGTTTAGATTGGAACATCAACGATCGTCACCAATTGGCTGTACGTAACAACACCATCATCTCTGAGGCTACGCATATGGATCGCGATCAGCAGGATTTCAGGTTCAGCAGCATGGGCTTCCTGCAAAAGAACAACCAGACGGCAACAGTAGCGGAGTTAAAAAGCAGGTTCGGTAGCGGACTTTCGGGAAATTTACTGGTAGGATATACCCGCGTGAATGATTCGAGAGATCCACTAGGTACTCCGGGGGCACCTCAGGTGCAGATTGCTGGCCGTACACCTGGCACTACAATTTACCTGGGGACAGACCGCGAAGCCAGTATTTTTGACATGAAGCAACGTACACTCGAGCTTACTGCCAACCTGAACTGGAACATCGGCAGGCATACCCTTACCTTTGGTACACACAATGAATTGTACAACATCAGCTACGGATTTGTAAACGCCTGGAACGGTAGGGTAGATTACCTGAGCATTGAGGATTACCTGAGTAATACCCCGTACCGTGTGCGTGGGGCCTATAATTTCAGCAACAACAGCCGTGATTTTATCGAAGCGAATCCTGGTGCAGTGTTTAACATCAATTTGTACAGTACTTATGTACAAGATGAAATCAGGGTATCCGATAAATTAAAAGTAATTCCTGGATTAAGAGCCGATATGGCTTATCTGGCCGACCGTCCTGAACTGAATGATAAGGTGCGCAATGCTTTGGCTGATCCATACTTTGGAAAAACCTATACCTATACGCCATTGAGCAAAATCAACAATAAATATTTAAATAAAGTGCAGATCTCTCCGAGAATCGGCTTCCGTTACGATTGGAACGGGGATCAAAGCCTGATTTTAAGAGGAGGAGCCGGTTTTTTCACTGGTAGAATTCCAATGGCCTGGTTGGCCTATGCTTTTTACAACAATGGAAAGAATTTTGGGGGATTTGATCAAAAAGCAGATCAGAAACCTTTTGTTCCTGGTAGCAACCCACTGGCCGGGGGGCCAAATGGAATTGCCGACTTTATCCAGCAAAATGGGGCGGTAATCAACAATTCAAATAATGGTAAAACTCAGATTGATCTGGTTGATAACGGTTTTGTAATGCCTCAGGTGTTACGTACCAGTATTGGTGTAGATTATGCGACAACCTCTGACTGGAAATTTACCCTCGAAGGAATTTACACCAAAAACATCAAAGATGTCTTGTTTCAGCAGTTGAATGTGCAGGATAACCCAACTTATTATGGCTACGATAAGTTGCGTCAGCAGCCAATTTACAGCGGTACAGTTGACCAACATTTTTCCAATACCTATTTGTTGAGTAATACCAGTAAAGGATACCGCTACAGTTTAACCGGAAGTATCAGTAAAAATGTGGCGGATGTACTGCAAATGTCTGTTTCTTATACCTATGGGCAGTCAAAAGATCTGTCAAACGGTGTAAGGAACTCTATGGAATCCAACTGGCAGCTGAACCAGTCATTGGTACCCAACAATCCTGATTTGGCGAACAGTAATTTTGACATCCGTAACCGCATTGTAAGTACAATAAGTTATCATAAAGTTTGGAACAAAGCCGGGAAAACAAATGTGTCCTTGTTTGTCAGTGCACAATCGGGAAGTCCTTTTACTTATGGCATTGTGAACAACAGTGTTCAGGGATTGCCACAGCAGGTGAGTTTGGCCTATATCCCTTTAAGGGACGAAACGTTGCGTTTCTTTAAAGACAATGCTTCAGGTACGGCTGCTGCACAAGCTGCCGCATTTAACAGGCTAATTGATGGTAATGACTACCTCAGCAGCAGAAGGGGGAATTTTACGGAAAGAAATAAGGGGCGTACGCCATGGAATGTTCAGGCAGACCTGCACCTTTCGCATGATGTATTTGTAACCAAGGTCAGCAAACAGTTCATCACGTTAACGGCGGATGTAACCAATTTAACCAACCTCATCAGTAAAAAATGGGGAACTCAGTATTTCTCTCCAAATACCTTCAATTCTACATCCAGTGTTGGCTTAACACCTACATTATTTCCACCACAACAAAATTCTGGCAATTATCCGATTTATACTTTTAATGATCCCGGAAAGCCTTATAGTATCGATTATTATGGCTCAAGAACACAGGTTCAACTGGGTTTAAGGTATACTTTTTAATAGACAATGATGAACTTATATATGCTTAAAGAGATGAAAAAACACTTATATGGTCTGTCGATCATCCTGCTGCTATTTGCCGCTTGTAAAAAGGATGCGACCCGGCCGGTAAATGAACCTGTATCCTTTACAGAATACTATCCCAATAGTGGGGCTCAGGGTACACTGGTTACTGTATTGGGTGCCGGGTTCGGCAACAAGATCGACGCCGTATCGGCAACGTTTTTCGGTAAGAATGCCCAGGTGGTTAGTGTAACGCCGGAGGCGATCATTGTGCAAGCCCCCATAGGTGGACAAAGCGGTGATCTGACCATCCAGGTTAATGGAGAAACCTTAGCTATTGGAAAATATACCTACCAGGAATTGAGTGTGCAGAAAATCAGTCCCGCTAATGGTGGTGAAGGAATGCTGATCCGCATTTCAGGTGCCGGTTTCAGTAGCTTGTCTGGTCCCGCAAAGGTTTTTATTAACAATAAAGAGGCCACGGTAGTGAGTGCAAGAGATACTTTGCTCGTTGCTGAAGTACCTATTGGTGCTGGCTCTGGTCCGGTAAAAGTTGTGGTGAATGGAAAGGAATCTGCTGGACAGACTTTTAAGTTTCAATCGATTACGGGTATAAAACCCCTGACAGGGGGTAAAGGTACCAGGGTTCAGATTATGGGTTCGGGTTTTGAAACGCTTGCAGCTGGAAATTATGTGGATTTTAATGGTAAAGCTGCACTGGTAGTACAGGCAGCCGACGATCATTTGGTGGTTATTGCCCCGGATGGTGTAACAACAGGCCCTGTGTCAGTAACTGTAAGTAAACAAAAGGTAGTGGGGCCAGCGTTTACAGTAGTTCCCTTACCTGTAATCCTGAATGTAACACCTTTGAGTGGTCCTGCAGGAACCTCAATGACTATTTCTGGAACTACTTTTAGTGCGATTGTTGAGGAAAATAACGTGAGTATTAATGGAATAAATGTACCGATCCTGACTGCAACGGCTTCAAAAATTACTTTGAGAATTCCAGGTAATACTGGTAGTGGTAAAATTTTACTGCGGGTAAATGAGCAGCTGGCACAGGGCCCGGACTTTAAAGATCAAGGTCTTGGGATCTCAAGAGTAAGTCCGGAGAGTGGTTTGCCTGGTACCCGAGTGACGATTACAGGGACAGGGTTTAGTACCAGCACTGGTCAGAACCTGGTTACCTTTAATGGCACCACTGCAACCATAGTGAGCGTTACAACGACTAGTCTGGTTGTTATAGTACCAGAAGGATTTAGTTCCGGACCATTAAAAATTGTTGTAAATGGTTTCTCTGCATTAGCTCCGGCTGATTTTAACCGGTCTGGAGTAAGTACAATTGCCGGTGGGGTTGGAAATACTGACCTGAATTTAATCGGGTACAAAACAAGCAGTCTGGTTGTAGATTCAAAAGGAAATGTATTTGTGCTGGAAACGGAACAACACCGGATTAAGAAAATCGCTGCAGACGGAAAAGTAACTTTATTTGTCGGTAGCCCTTCTGGCGCACGTGGTGACAGCGATGGGCAGGGAACTGCTGCCGAGTTCTCGTTTGCTTACAATCCAGGTATGTCAATAGATGACAATGACAATCTATTTGTGAGTGATTATAAGGGCGTTCGTAAAATAACGCCGCAGGGACTGGTTAGCACTTTCGCAACGGGACTTGGCACTGCGCTGAAGTCGGCTTTCGATGAAAATGGTATATTGTATGTTCAGAGGGGCTCTTTTGACGGCATGTGGAAAATTGATAAAGCAGGTGTTAAAACATCAGTGCCAAATCGATCTTCTTATGCAGAAGAAGCACGGCCTGCGTTTATCGGTAACACATCATATACCTCAAATTATGACCAGAATTATGTGGTGACTTATAATTATACTTCAGGAGTATCTGGCTTTGCCGGAGGTAGTTTTTCAGGAATTACTGCTGTAGTAAGTGATGGAGCAGGGAACCTGTATGTTGCGGATAAATACAATTATTCCATAAGTAAAATAAATATCCTGACAAAAGAAGTGACTACAATTGCAACATTTACCAATGGCAGTAATGTTGATGGACCACTAACCGAAGCTAAATTTGGATTGATGGGTGATATGGTTATAGATAAACAAGGTAACCTTTACGTGATTGATGCTGGTAATAATGCTGTCCGGAAAATTACGCTAAAATAAAAACAATAAGAATTTCCTTTTTGATTATGCTCGATTCCGGGCCGGCAGTAGCCGGTCCGGTTTTTTTATTCATGGCCTCGTTTTTGCATGCTTTGTCTAAAGCAACGGCTTTTCCTAATCTATCCCTATGTATAAATTAATCCTCCTAATCCTGATTCTGCCCATGTCTGTTTTTGCACAAGAAGAAAACCTGTACCTGTCTGCCGGCAACAACCTAAGTACTCAAAAAAGTGATTTTCGTTGTGAGCTCAATACTTCAAAATCCAGGGAATACGCCCGCTGTTATGATTGTATAGATGCTTCAGGTAAAATTGTTAAAGAGCTGAATAAGAATTTGTTCATCATGAAGTCCCTGACAGATAGTCAGAGTGTTCCATATTTTAAATTGGATGATAAGAACGCCCATTATCTGATTGGTGATTTGAAAAATGGAAAACCCTGGAATGGTTTTTTTAAACAGCCTGGTGGTGTCATGGAATTTAAAATCTATGCATTTTACAAAGATGGCGCGCAGGTTTACCAGATCTATCACGACAATCTTAAGGATATGTTAACTGAAAAAGAGTCGGGTCCTTACTCAGTAATCCAGGAAAAGAATACCTATCGGGATGGTAAACTTTTCGATGGAATGGAATTGGTGGATGACAAGAATGGCGATAGTGGTATGGGCGCCATACGTTTTGTTAAAGCGGGTAAGACAGAAAGGACGGTACTTGGTCTTTTTGCCATGCATTATGCCGAACTGATTGATGTTCGTGAATCACCAAATGGCTATTCGATTGAAAGCCTGGGCCGGGGAGGTGTTAAGATCGGCTATAGTCCAAAAGGGAGAACCCTGGACTTTTACGATACGCAGAAGAAAGATGTTTTGCATCTTGACTATACACAACTGCCTTTTGATCAGGTAAAACAATTGGATCAAAACAAACCCATCACTTATTTTAGTCACCATGATCAGTTGTTTGTAGAGCAGATGACCAGCATGCCGAAGGATGATGAGCAGCTTCACGATAAGTATACCAAGATCGTGTTTAGATTGGTGCAGCAATTGTACGTCAAAGCTCCCCTGGACAGCCTTTCTTTATTGGGCATCATTTCAGAAAAAGTAAGTCAATCTTCTGGTATCCCACTTGGTTATTTCGCCAAAAGTGAGGGGAAGGCCTACGGGGTATGGTTTTCAAAAGGCGAAACAACAGGTAAATACAATGTAGATTACTATGAAAGTGGCAAGATTAGCCCGAAGACGGAATTTAAAATCAGAAATAAATCTTTAAAGGAAATCGCCCTGATATTACAAGGTCTTCATTAGTTTTAAGCGTTGTATTCGTTCGTTTCCTGATTTATTACTAATTTTGTTAGCAATGAAGAGGTCTGGAACAGCTGATTTACCGTTACACTATGGTTTGGTGCCGAAATGGCTTGCCGAACGCATGTCCCGTTTAGGGCTGGCCATCACAGAAGCCATCATTGCGGAGTATGGCACAGCAGAGGTATTGCATCGTTTAAGTGACCCTTTCTGGTTTCAAAGCTTAGGTGCCGTGATGGGGATGGACTGGCATTCTTCTGGCATTACCACTTCAGTGATGGGCTCTTTAAAAGCAGCAATTAACCCGTTGCACAAAGAGCTGGGGATTTACATCTGTGGAGGTAAAGGTCAAAAATCAAGAAATACACCCGATGAATTGTTGCGTTTTGGTGAAAGAACCGGACTCGACGGGCAGGAACTGGTGCGTTGCAGCAAGTTAAGTGCTAAGGTAGACAATACCGCATTACAGGATGGTTTTCAGTTATATCTGCATAATTTTATAGTCAATACCGATGGCCTATGGACTGTAGTTCAGCAGGGCATGCGTGCCTCTGGCTCAACTGCGCGGAGGTACCATTGGCATTCCGCAGGAATAACTTCTTTTGTTGAGGAACCGCATACGGGGATTTGCGGACAAAACATGGGGCCAATTTTAAATTTGACCGCTAAAGCTGCTTTGCCTTCCAAAACCGCAATGTTGGCCATGACTACAGAACACCCCGACCGCATGATTGCTGAAGCAAGAAGATTGATTATGCCCAATCATCACGATGTGAAGCCAAAGGATGTGGATTTGAAAAGGTTAGGCGCGATGTTGTGGCTTACCCAGGAAAAACAGCCGGCTGACTTCGAGTCTCTTTTATTGTTGGAGGGTATGGGGCCCAGAACCCTGCAGTCCATGGCTTTAGTCAGCGAGGTAATCTACGGAACACCTTCCCGCTTTAATGATCCTGCGCGTTTTTCTTTTGCGCATGGTGGCAAAGACGGACATCCTTTTCCAGTGCCAGTCAAAGTGTATGACGAAACCATTGCTGTGCTCAGCAAGGCAGTACATCAGGCAAAAATAGGCCAGAGTGATAAACTACAGGCCATACAACAATTGGGCGTGCTGGCCCGAAGAGCAGAACAGGACTTTATCCCGAACGAGAATTTCAATGCTTTGATTGAGAAAGAACGCAACGATTCCTGGAAGTATGGCGGCAAAACTGTTTTTGGTGATGCCAAGCCGCCAAAGGATAGTCAGCTCCGTTTATTTTAGATTTCAAAAAATACGGCTCCAATGCTTCATTAAGCGATAAATAATTATCTTCGCCCTTATGAATTGGGAAAAGTTATTGTCGTCTAAGCGCTGGGGAAACGAAGACCGTTTTATCGGAAATCAGAAAGAGTCAAGGTCGGAATTTCAACGGGATTATGATCGGATCATCTTTTCTTCGCCCTTTAGAAGATTGCAAAATAAAACCCAGGTATTCCCATTGCCGGGAAGTGTTTTTGTTCATAACCGCCTAACTCACAGCCTGGAGGTAGCCAGTGTAGGAAGGTCTTTAGGAACCATATTTTACAATAAAGTCAAAGATCAGGATGCAGGAATCGACGATTCCTGTCCGCTATTGTGTGAAATTGGAAATATCATCGCTTCCGCCTGCCTGGCACATGATTTAGGTAATCCTGCATTTGGTCACTCCGGAGAATCGGCCATTTCACACTATTTTACCACTGGTGATGGCCGCGTCTATCGCGATGAGGTTACCGAAGGACAGTGGGAAGACTTGATTCATTTCGAAGGAAATGCCAATGCTTTACGTATCTTAACCCATCAGTTTGCCGGAAAAGGAACAGGTGGCTTTGCGCTTACTTACGCAACGCTGGCAGCCATCGCAAAGTATCCCTGCGCTTCATTGGCCGGGCACAATAAAAAGAATATCTACACCAAGAAATACGGCTTTTTCCAGGCCGAACAAAGCGGTTTTGAAAAAATTGCGTTGGAAATGGATTTGATCAAGGTTCAGGACGCACCGCTGATTTATAAAAGACATCCACTGGTCTACCTGGTGGAAGCTGCAGACGACATCTGTTACAACATCATCGATCTGGAGGATGCGCATCGGTTGAAAATTCTATCTTACACTGAAGTCGAAGCATTGTTGTTGCCCTTATGCCGCGATGAACGTATGCCTGCAAGACTGGCCGAGATGGAAGATGATGATGCTAAGATTACCCTAATGCGGGCCAAATCAATCAGTACATTAATTGGTTTGTGTTCTGAAGTATTCTTCAATGCGCAGGAAAGTATTCTGGCTGGTGAATTCAATCAAAGTCTGATGGACGCCATAGAAGAACCTTTCCTTTCGGTAATGAAAGAGATTGAAACGGTCTCGATCAGAAAGATTTATAACTATTCATCTGTAGTGCAGATTGAGGTGGCTGGTTACCAGGTTATGGGAGGTTTACTGGAAGAATTCATTCCGGCCTACCTGAAAAATGAATCCAAATATCATAAAAAACTGGTGGAACTGATCCCTAAGCAATTTCTTACCCAAGACACTGATGCTTATTCAAAAATCATGAGCGTGCTGGATTTTGTTTCAGGTATGACAGATATTTACGCTGTAGAATTGTTCCGGAAAATTAAAGGCATATCCTTTCCTTCTATGAGCTGAGAAATGCCATAGATTTAACATGTTTGGAATTAATAAACCGTATTTTAAGATAAATTTTAACTTTGCCAGATACAACGAGTAACATGGAAGTTAAAAATTTAGAACCGCAATCCCTTTGGAATAATTTTGCAAACCTCAATGCGGTACCCCGTGCTTCGAAAAAAGAAGGACGTGTGATTCAGTTTATGGTTGATTTTGGTGAAAGTTTAGGACTGGAAACCATACAGGATCGCACTGGTAATGTGGTGATCAAAAAGCCGGCTACGGTAGGTATGGAAGGCAGACAAACGGTAATCCTGCAATCTCATCTGGATATGGTACACCAAAAGAACGGGGATACTGTTTTTAACTTTGATACGCAAGGTATTGAAATGTATGTAGATGGCGATTGGGTACGGGCCAAAGGCACAACTTTAGGTGCAGATAACGGCATCGGTGTAGCTACAATCATGAGTATTCTGGCGGCTAAAGATATCGTTCATCCAGCTATTGAGGCCTTATTTACCATCGATGAGGAGACAGGTATGACAGGTGCCATCGAACTGGAGCCCGCTAATTTATCTGGAACCATCTTGCTTAACCTGGACACAGAGGAAGATAACGAACTGACCATTGGTTGTGCTGGTGGTATCGATACCAATACTATATATAATTATAAGCAAGAGGCTGTTAATAAGGATGGTATTGCGTTTGAAATTGTGGTGAAAGGTCTGCTGGGTGGACACTCCGGTATGGACATTCATAAAGGGAGGGCGAATGCGAATAAACTTATGAACCGCATTTTACATGCAGCGTCTCAGGTTGTTAGTTTGCAATTGTCAGAAATAGACGGCGGCAGTCTTAGAAATGCAATCCCAAGAGAGTCTAAATCCATAATCACTGTTCCTGCAGTACAAAAGGAAACCTTTCTTGAATTCCTGAAAACATTTGCTGCAACCATACATGCTGAATACCAATCTATAGAGGCGGGGTTGAACATCAGTGCAAATCCAATAGCGCTACCTGATTTTGCGCTTAGTAAAGCCGATTTTGATAAAATTGTATTGGCGATTTATGCTTTACCTAACGGGGTGTTCAGAATGAGTCCTGATATTGCAAATCTGGTTGAAGCTTCATCCAATCTGGCCAGGGTTATTTTAAGAAAAGGGGAGTTTGTGACACAGTCTTTACAACGCAGTAGTGTAGAAAGTACCAAGACCGACGTCGCGAATGCTGTTGGTGCAGCTTTATCACTTATGGGCTGCGATGTCTCACAAAGTGGAGATTATCCAGGTTGGAAACCCAACCCTGATTCTGCCATCCTTGACTTAATGACTTCTTTATATAGAGATATCTTTAATGCTGAGCCTGATGTGAATGCGTGTCACGCTGGTCTGGAATGTGGTATTTTAGGTGGCCATTTGCCTGGTATGGATATGATCTCATTCGGTCCGACCATTCATGGCGCCCATTCTCCAGATGAGTGTGTGCAAATTTCATCGGTACAAAAGTTTTGGGGCTATCTGTTAAAGGTGCTTGAACAAATCCCTGCTAAAAAATAAGAACGCAAATGAACGAGGAATTTTATCTTCATATTTACAATAAACAAAAGCTGATTGAGGCGGTGCCCTCCAATCAGGAGATTGCCGATTGGGCCATCCAGATCATGAATTTGTTGTATCCGGAACGATTGACCACACCAGATTATTCAATTAATGAAATTAAACGGATGATGCACAAGCTGGAAGTGGAGCTGATTCGCATCCTGAATGCCACCAAAGCTTGTGAAGACTGCGACAACGCCGCTGTAGCCGCTGGTGTTTTTGAGCAGATCCCAGAGATATACCGTCGGATGAATACCGATATTCAAGCTATTCTAACGGGAGATCCGGCGGCCAAAAGCGAATTTGAAGTGATTAGAAGTTATCCTGGCTTTCTGGCTATAGCATTATATCGGATTGCTCATGCTTTATTAAAAGCTGAAATTCCAATTATACCAAGGATTTTAACCGAATATGCACATTCCATAACGGGTATCGATATCCATCCGGCAGCTGTTATTGGTGAGTATTTGTATATTGACCATGGAACAGGTCTGGTGATCGGCGAGACCACGGTTATTGGAGATCATGTAAAGTTGTATCAGGGCGTAACATTAGGAGCTCTGAGTGTAGAAAAATACATGGCCAATATCAAAAGGCACCCAACGATAGAAGATCATGTCATCATCTATTCCGGGGCAACGATATTGGGGGGAGAGACTGTCATTGGCAGCAATTCCATTATCGGAGGTAACGTTTGGATCACCAAGAGTGTTCCTGCCGGCTCTACGGTATACCACCAATCAGCAATCAAAGTAATCGAAACCAAAGAAAACAAGTAATGGCGAGCATCATTGACATCATAGGCAATACGCCGCTGGTAGAGATCCAGCATTTAAATCCCAATCCAAATGTAAAGATCTTTGCCAAGCTGGAAGGCAATAATCCAGGAGGTAGTGTGAAAGATCGTGCTGCGCTGAATATGATCCGCTCGGCGATAGAGCGTGGTGAGGTTAAAAAGGGTACCCGGTTAATTGAAGCTACCAGCGGTAATACAGGCATAGCTTTGGCTATGATTGCCAGTATTTATGGCTTGGAGATAGAATTGGTGATGCCTGCAAGCTCAACACGCGAGCGTACCTTAACGATGGAGGCTTTTGGTGCAAAAGTTACTTTGCTGGAGTCGATTGAGGTTTGTCGCGACTACGCCGAGGAGCAGCGGGATAAAAATGGGTATTTTTTGTTAGATCAATTTGCCAATCCGGATAATTACCTGGCACACTATAAAACCACCGGGCCAGAAATCTGGCGGGATACTGAACAAAAGATTACGCATTTTGTAAGTTCTATGGGTACTACCGGTAGCATTATGGGTAATTCTATGTTCCTGAAAGAGCAGAATCCCGATATTCAAATTGTGGGCTGCCAGCCCACAGAAGAATCCTCCATACCGGGAATTCGCAGGTGGCCAGCCGCTTACTTGCCGAAGATCTACGATGCAAGTCGTGTTGACCGCGTGATGGATGTGTCTCAGGAAGAGGCTACGCTTAAAGCAAGGGAATTGGCCAGGGTAGAGGGGATCTTTGCCGGAATGAGTAGTGGAGGTGCTTTTGCATCGGCTTTAAAACTGGCTTCGGAGCTGGAAACCGGCCTGATTGTATTCATTGCCTGTGACCGTGGCGACCGGTATCTGAGCAGCGACTTGTTTGGATAGCCCTAATTCGCTATTTTTGTTTTACACATGAAGCCACAAAGATCCTTTTTAATTTTGCTTTTTACTTTTTTTACTACTGTAGCCCTTGCTCAAACCACTAGTGCTGACCTCAGAAGAAGTAAGGAAGCTATACAGCGTGAAATTGATATGCTGCAGAAAAACCTGAACGAGACCTCGAGTAGTAAAAGACTCACTTTAGGTCAGATCAGGGCTGTTAACGCAAAAATCAGGCTCATGCAGAATAAGATCGCAGTGATTAACTCTGAAGTGAAGAACCTGGACAACCAGATTCATGAAAATGCAAATGAGGTAACTACATTGAAAGGGAGGCTGGGAGAACTTAAAAAAGAATATGCCGGCATGGTGCGCTTTGCACAACGCAACCAGAATGCTTACGATAAAATGATGTTTATCTTTTCATCAGATAGTTTCAATCAGGCTTATAAACGCATCAAATATTTCCAGCAATTTGGTCAGTACCGTAAAAAACAGGCAGATTACATCCAGGGCACGAAGAAAAAGATTGAATATAAGATTGTTGTGCTCGATAAGAACCTGAAAGAGAAAAGTACCTTACTTACCGAACAGGAACATGAAAAGGTGAAGCTTGGTAAGAATAAAACGGAACAGGCCGAGATGTTGAGTCAAATTGCCAAACAGGAGCAGCGGTTTAAAAAAGACATCGCTTCACGAAAATGGCAGCAAACAGAAATTGATCGGGCCATTCGTTCGGCAATCCAGAAAGAAATAGAAATTGCGCGGAAGAAAGCAGAAGAAGATGAGCGGGTAGCTGCACAAAAGGCTGCTGCGGAAGGAAGGCCTATTCCGGTGGCCAGTGCTAAGGAAAAAACGACGAGCAGTTATCTGACAACTTCGCCGGAAGCAGCGAAGCTGTCTGCGGGCTTTGAAAATAACAGGGGACGCTTACCATGGCCGGTTGGTCAATATTCGATTGTAGAGCGTTTTGGTAACCATACAGAAGGTCAGGCCAATTATACCAATGACGGGATTAACATCCTTACGGAACAGGGAGCTGCAGTTAAAGCTGTATTTGAAGGGGATGTGTTGTTTGTGAAAGAGCTTTATGGTACTTATATTGTTGCGCTCAGGCATGGTGATTACTTTACCATTTATCAGAATTTAAAAACCGTTAGTGTGGCTAAAGGTACTAAAGTGGACACCAGGCAGGTTTTAGGTACAATTGCTTCAAAAGAAGATGGGCCTATTCTGCATTTTGAGATCATGCGTGGCCAAACGAAGCTAAATCCAGAAGCCTGGATTGCAAAATAGCCAGATCATTTGTACCGACAGTAGGTAAATCCTTCGGTACAGCTGGCACACTGAAAGGAATATAACAGGGACATAACAGGAACATAATAGGGGTATTGTAGGACCTAAGGGCCCTGCAATACCCCTGTTATGTTCCTTCTTTATACCTTTGTGTGTGCCGGCTTTACCGAAGGCTCAATCCGGAATTGTAGAGAAATAATTGGAATTAAGTTGTAAAATGAGTTTAGAAATAGTTTATCAGGACGATCATTTAATTGCGATTAATAAGCCGCATGGCTTATTGGTGCACCGATCGTCTATTGCT
>Ga0247805_1000977_pt1 | contig 14063 bp, 13 predicted proteins | sample UWRJL044104R1_FD_180930 | JGI IMG/M metagenome (GOLD analysis project Ga0247805, IMG submission 180930) | Plant litter microbial communities from Arlington Agricultural Research Station in Wisconsin, United States - UWRJ-L044-104R-1 | ecosystem: Environmental > Terrestrial > Plant litter >... | reverse complement strand
ATTTGATCTGTGCATCGATTTTTAGTGCACGTTCCATCAGCACTTCTGAGTCCTGTAAAAAAGCGTTCATGTTATCTGGCAGCTGCTTATCACAAGAATTCAGATTATAGATATGCCCGTTGATGAAAACACCTAAATGTTCTCTGTCGTCTGTTTTGTAAGATACAAGTTTCATATTTGGTTTGTTTTTGGTCTGTAGTGACGTGTGTAATAATTATTCTGCTACAGGACCAAATCTAGAAAATTTAGCTGATACATGTATAAGTTGGTACAATACAAAATATATTCCTACCTATAACCGGCGCTGAATCCGACAGTATATACAATAGAATATTCCGCAAAATTTGGAATTGTTATCATATAATTCTTACTTTAGCACTCACAACAATGACTAAGCGTAATATAAAATATCAGGATCGTATTGCAAGCCAGGTACTGGCTTCATTCAGGTATGCTATGCTTTCGAAGCTCATTTTTGCGCAATATTCCATTTAGGCTTTCCACAGCCCGCATTATAAACGTTCTCACGTTTGATGTAACCCTTGTTTTAACCAAATATAAACCTATAGATATGCCTATTTATCATACCTTAGGTACCATTCCCCCTAAACGGCATACGGTATTCCGAAAGCCCGATGGCGAGCTATATGCTGAAGAACTGGTATCTACAGAAGGATTCTCAAGTCTCTATTCGCTTGTTTACCACTGTCACCCCCCAACTATTGTTAAATCTCTTGGTGAGCCCTATTCTGTAGAGCCGAAAATAGCAAGGGAAAAACATCTAAAACACACTTCACTGATCGGTTTTAACATCGCTCCGGAAGATGATTATCTGAAAAGCAGGAAACCTGTACTCGTAAACAGTGACCTCCATATTTCCCTGGCTGCACCAAGGAAATCAATGACGGATTACTTTTATAAAAACAGCCAGGCTGATGAGGTGATTTTTATCCATGAAGGAACAGGAACACTAAAAACAGGGTTCGGGAAAATCAGGTTCGCTTACGGCGATTATCTTGTTGTGCCGCGCGGTACGATTTACCAGCTCGAGTTCGATGATGAGAAAAACCGCCTGTTCATTATTGAGAGTTTCAGTCCCATCCGGACACCGAAACGCTACCGCAATGAATACGGGCAGCTGATGGAACACTCTCCTTTCTGTGAACGTGATATCCGGAAACCTACAGATCTGGAAACGAATGATGAGTATGGTGATTTTAAGGTACTCATCAAAAAACAGGGCCTCATCTACCCGTATACATACGGAACACATCCTTTTGATTTTGTTGGATGGGATGGTTTCCATTACCCATGGGCTTTCTCCATCCATGATTTTGAACCGATCACCGGGCGCCTCCACCAGCCGCCTCCGGTACACCAGACCTTTGAGGGACATAATTTTGTGATCTGCTCTTTTGTTCCTCGCAAGTATGATTACCATCCATTATCCATCCCGGCACCATACAACCACAGTAATGTAGATAGTGATGAAGTGCTTTATTATGTTGACGGAGATTTCATGAGCCGCAAAAGTGTAGTAAAAGGACAAATTACCCTTCATCCGGGAGGTATCCCTCACGGACCTCATCCGGGGACGGTTGAAAAATCGATCGGCAAGGAGAAAACCGAAGAACTTGCTGTAATGATCGATCCTTTCCGACCTTTAATGCTTACTGAAGATGCTATCCGTATTGAGGATGAAAGCTATCACAAAAGCTGGCAGATCAATGTTGAATAACTTAAAATCTAACTGATTACCCTATCAATAAAAACAAACACAATGCAAACACAATTTGTAGAAAAGGACACAGAATTAAAAGATTTCCTTCCGCTGAACGGAACAGATCACATTGAGCTGTATGTTGGCAATGCCAAACAGTCTGCACACTATTACAAAACGGCTTTCGGGTTTAATACAGTGGCTTACGCCGGACCAGAAACGGGGTTGCGTGACAGAGCATCATATGTTCTGCAGCAAGGAAAAATCAGGCTGGTTTTAACAACTCCATTAAAGTCTGACAGCCCGATTATGGAGCATATTAAAAAACACGGTGACGGCGTCAAGATCCTGGCATTATGGGTAGATGATGCTTATAAAGCATATGAAGAAACGATTAAACGCGGTGCAAGATCTTATCAGGAACCAAAAACACTGACGGATGATTTCGGAGAAGTACGTACCGCAGGAATCTATACCTACGGGGAAACTGTCCATCTTTTTGTTGAGCGTAAAAATTACACTGGTGCTTTTATACCAGGTTTTATTGCCGTAGAAGGCGGCTATCAGCCAAAAAGTACTGGCCTGCTATATATTGACCACTGTGTAGGAAACGTAGGCTGGAACAGGATGGACGAAGCGGTGAGCTGGTATGAACAAATTATGGGGTTTAAAAATATTCTGTCTTTTGATGATAAACAGATTAATACCGAATATTCAGCCCTGATGAGCAAGGTGATGAGTAATAAAAACGGGTATGTAAAATTCCCGATAAACGAACCGGCGGAAGGTAAAAAGAAATCTCAGATCGAAGAATACCTGGAATTCTATGAAGGTGAGGGTGTACAGCATATTGCAGTAGCCACACATGATATTATTGCAACCGTAAAGAAAATGAAAGCACGGGGAGTAGAATTTCTAAGTCCTCCACCAAGGGCTTATTATGAGACACTCCTGGAACGTGTTGGGAAAATAGATGAAGACACTGCTCCTTTACAGGAACTTGGTATACTGGTAGACCATGATGAGGAAGGCTATCTGTTACAGATCTTCACAAAACCCGTACAGGACCGTCCTACCCTTTTCTTTGAGATTATCCAGCGTAAAGGTGCGCAATCATTTGGTGCGGGGAATTTTAAAGCGCTGTTTGAATCTCTTGAACGGGAACAGGAACTAAGAGGAAACTTATAGTCCAAACCGATCTTTATTCCGGGTCTGAGTTTCCAAGCAAGAACCGAAACCTAAGACACATTATGGGGGTATACCAAAATATGGTGTGCCCCCATTTTATTTTTCTGAATCCTGATTCGAAAAATTTAACTACTTTCGAAGATCAAGGGCAATCTAAGCGTCATGTTTAACAATTTAATTCACAGAACTCGGACTTTCAGTATACATCTCGGACTGGCATTTAAACTGTTTCAAAAAAATGACCCGCTCAGGCTTGCCGGGGCAACAGCATTTTTCGCCAATTTCGCACTCCCCCCAATCCTGCTGATCCTCATCCGTTTATTCGGGTTCTTCATCGACCGCAAGATTATTGTAACACATATATTTGAAAGACTGGCTAATATTTTAGATGATAGCAGCACCCAGCAAATCAGGCAGACTTTAAAAAACATCAGGGGTATCGACCATCAGTGGTATGCCACATTGATCAGCTTTATCTTTTTTATTTTTGTAGCCACTACGCTTTTCACTGTTATCAAAAATTCAATGGACCAGATCTGGTCTATCGGTATCAAAGAAGACTCTACGTTTTTTTTTAAACTGAAAATCCGCGCCAGGTCAATGGTAATTATCCTGCTTGCTGGCATATTATTTTTTGTAGGGTTACTTACAGATAGTATACAGGCATTTATCGGGGCTTATATCAATACCGATTACCCTAATTTCGGAAGGGTTTTGCTAAGTGTATTAAATCAAATTTTATTTATATCCATCGTAACCATCTGGTTCAGTGTACTATTCCGGTTCCTCACCAGTGGAAGGCCAACATGGAAATACTCGATCAGAGGAGGGATACTGACTGGTATACTTTTTACGCTGGGTAAGTTTATCTTACGCATAGCACTTCCTTTAAGTAATATCGGCAGTATATACGGTGCATCAGGATCAATCGTACTGATTATGTTGTTTGTATTTTACTCTTCCTTTATTTTTTACTTTGGCGCATGTTTTGTAAAAGTGCTCAGTGATGCCAAAGAGAATCCCATACGGCCAATAAAAGGGGCGTTTAATTACGAAATCAAAGAGATATTCAAATCCACATCTTAAGACAGTTCCTGTAACGCTGTACGTTCGAAACCCTGCATCTCAAAAACAGCTAGTTTATTGAGCAGGTTGTAATGCAATGTCCCAAAGAAATTAATGATGCCGTCTGCATTTTTACCCTCAATGCATATCGTTTCTTTAGATACCTGCGGGTGCTGTAAAAAATGGTCTGTCAACACTTCTTCATCCTTTATCTGAATATCAGCTATGTCAATCGCATACTGTTTCATAAGTACTAAGAAGCTATTTCCGTTTAATAATAATTCTTTGATATTCATAGTCATACAGGTTTGGTTTAGCGGGAAGTAAGCAACAAATTTAGCGCCAAAAAAAAAGGGTAATTCCAAATGGAACAACCCTTTTTTTGCTAATACGATATACTAACCTAGAAAACCCTTAATGCCAATCCCAAAGTAAATAAACTTAATCTTGTATCATCATAACCCGATTTACCAATTTTGGACAGACCTGTCTCATATCTCAGATCAATGCCCAGTTTTCCGAAATCAAATCCCGTTCCGAACTGCCATGCGATTGCCTGGTTTTTAAAATCACCTCTGATTACATTGCCGGTTGCATCACCGATAGATTGTTTATCGTCTAAAATAAATGAGATTACCGGCCCTGTATTAAAACGAAGCCCAATACCTGCAGCACCAATTTTGGTACCAATCAGCAAAGGCACATCCAGACTTGTAAACCTAACTTTATTTTCGAGTCCTACATTTACTCCGGTATTATATTCTAATGTTGTGTTTTTACCCGCAAGGTAGAGCTCAGGCTGGAAATGTATCCCCGCCGCACCGATCCTCGCCCAGATACCAGCATAGTACCCGGATCTATTATCACTGCTTAAAGTATTTTCTGTACTTAATTTCGAAAGATTCGTACCTCCTTTAATACCAAATTGAACACTAGGCAAAATCTGGCTAAATGCGGTTGCGCCAAAGCAAATAAATAAGGCGGATAGTAATATTTTTTTCATAATAGATTTGTATTATTTTATAATAACGGAAGTAAAATTAGTAATAATTTCATTTCGATCTAAATTAAACGTATTTATATTAATTAACCCATATTTCATAGATTTGTTTGGTCAGGGATATTATTCCCCGCCTACTAAACCTGTAATGGATTTTTCATTTAATATCTACGCACTTACTCTAATCTTCTTTGGAAGTATAACCATGCTTCTTTCTTTATACATTTTAAATAATGAGATCGGAGCTGTAAAATGGGTAGGTGTGCTGATGCTTTCAAATTCTATCTGGTCAGTATCATATGGACTGGAACTGGGCAGCAATGGTTTTGAACAAATGAAATTCCTGACCAACATCGAGTATATAGGTATCGTTTCCCTGCCTGTAGGCTGGTTTTTATTCTGTATAGAGCTGTCAGGCAAAAATAAATGGATCCGTAAAACGAGCAATAAAATACTGATCGCTATTGTGCCATTGGTTACCCTCACATTACTTTGGACCAATGACCTGCACCATCTTCATTATACACGTCTTGAAGTAGATAACGCCGCTGGTTTCCCTATGCTTAAGATTACACCGGGAATTTCCTATTACCTTTTCACACTGTACTTTTATATTTTACTGGCAATTGGTACCATTATGCTGGTCAGGAAATTCAGTAAATCAGATAATGTATACCGAAAACAAAACAGAGCCATCCTTATTGCGGCCTGTCTGCCATGGCTGGCTAACCTGGCCTATATGCTGGGGTTAAGACCTATACCAAATCTTGATATTACCCCTTTCGCTTTTCTGGTATCTTTCACAATGATTTTTATTGCGATTTACAGGTTCGAGCTTTTCGATATCCTTCCTGTAGCAAGAGAAAAAGTTTTGGAATTGATGCAGGATGCCTTTATTGTGCTCGATCATCAAAACAGGGTTATAGATTATAATTCAGCTTTTAAAAAATATACAAGGTCTATTCAGCAGGATGGACTGATTGGAAAAAACATCCATGACATTCTGCCTGAACAGCAGCAGCTAATCGAATTCTTAAATCAGCATGAGTCGGGGAAACTGGAGATACTGGTCAACACCCAAAACGGCATATTCGATGTCGAAGTAGATATCATGTTCCTCAATGAGAACAAACTCAATCACCAGGCGATCATTATTAAATTCCAGGACCAAACTAATCTAAGGATAGAAGCCTTGAAATCCCGGCAGCAGGCAGAAGAATTGCAAAAACTGAACCAGTTAAAGGACAGGATCTTTTCAATTATGGCGCATGACCTAAGAGGACCGCTGCTTAATCTTGCTGAAGTTTTAAAGATGACTTCTGATAATACTATCAGCGCAGAAGAATTTAAGTTCCTCTCACCTACTCTTACAAATGATATATCTTATACTACAGACCTTTTAGAAAACATCCTTCACTGGTCAAGGAGCCAATTGAAAGGCTACAGTATAAACCAGACACCTTTCGATTTAAAAAGACTGATCAGTACCGAGGTCAACTACCATCAAAAAGCAGCCTCTGCTAAGAACATAAAAATCACCCAATTTGTTACCGACCCTATTTTGGCATACGCCGATTTGCTGATGATGCAGATGGTAATACGTAACCTGCTTAATAATGCGATCAAATTCTGTCATTCAGACTGCGAAATCACGATTTCTGCTGTTTATGCAGACCCACGACATATTGAAATGATTATAAGTGATAACGGTATTGGGATCAGTCCTCAAAATATTAAACGGATCATTAACGGAGAAAACGTTTCCAGCAGAGGTACACAGAACGAAAAAGGCACGGGGATCGGACTGATGGTGTGCTGGGACTTCATGGCCCGCAATGAAGGTAACATCACAATGGACAGCATACTGGGCGAAGGCACGACTTTCAAAATCACGATTCCTACTTTACCGGCATAAAAAAAGAGGCTTTATCACGTTGATGTGATATAGCCTCTTCTGTATTATTTTGTCAATCAAAAACTATTAACCTTTCAAAGGTTGTAACAAGACATGCTTCGGCATATATCCTATATAATAATCAATCACAATATATTGGATTAGTTTCCGGTTATGCCATCAATAATTGATTGCTCTTTTAAAGCTTCTACATTATTTTTATTACCGAAGTTATCTGTTTTATCAGCGAAGTAAGCAAGTATACCAACAATGGTATCCAGGTTATCTGCAACACGCTGGTGCATGTCAGGTAAATCTTTATCTAATCTTTTATCACCCAGTTCAATGTTATCTACTTCAATTTTCCCTATTTTCTGAATAATTGCTTGTTGAGAGTGCTGTAAGTCTTCTAACTCTCTAACAATCTTTTCCATCAATTCAAACTTCTTTAAAGTATCCATATCATTATTTTTTTTAATTCCTAAATATTTACATTATTGATCAACCAATTACCTTGCCAGTAATTCAGACTTTTAAAAATGGATAACATGACAGGTCGATTTAATCCAAAAGACACCAGCTTAACCTTAAAAACAATAAGCAAATTATGCTACCGACAGAGTAATTCAACTATTTTGAGAAGAAAGTTTGAAATGGACTAGGAATAATAATAAACAACTAATATCTTAGTTGTTATAAAACTAAGATATTATGAAGCTTTTTCTTTCCTTGATCTGCGCATTCCTTTTTCCCTTATTAAATGCAGTGGCACAGAATACCATAACGCTAGACCAGGAAAAATTGCTTGAGTTTTACCAGGGCCAGCGTTATACAGAAGCTGCCTCTTATTTGCAAACAGTTTATGGTGATGGTAATGACGATCCAAAACAGTTGACACAGATCGCCTACACCAACCTGATGGCAGGTAATCTGCCTGTTGCAGAAAAGAGCTATCTTAAATTATATGCATTGCAACCGAACAGTATGTCTGTGCTGTTCAGCCTGGCAAGCATCAGTGTACGCAGGGGTGACGATATCAAGGCGATGACATTCTACAAAGCGGTATTAAAGATCGACAGTACAAATTTTAATGTATATAAACAGATGGCGGCTTTGGTAGATAACCCTGTTTCACCTGAAAAAATAACGTATCTTAAAAAAGCAAATATCATAAACCCTTTACACCCCGACGTGGCATTCGACCTTGCCACTGCATACAATACACTAAAGAAAAATGATAGCGCATATCATGTCCTTGATACTGCGTTAACGGCTGACACAGCAAACCTCTCTCTCTTAAAAGCTAAGATGCCGGTTTGCATTGGCCTCCTTAAATTTGATGAGACATTGAAGACTGGTATGAAGCTATTAGCCTACGGGGACAGTTCATCTTATGTCCTGAGTAATATGGGAAGGGTTTATTTTTTAAAGAAAGAATATCAGAAAGCGATTGAAATGTACCAGGCGATTGAGCGATTGCAACAACCTACAGAGTCTACTTTTTACTACACCGCACTGTGTTACAGAGAACTGAAAAATTATAAAAAAGCAGAGGATTATATCAAACGGTCTATTAGTGAAGGTATCTCTAAATTCATGGCTATTTACTACCAGATTCTTGGAGAGATTAATGAAAAGGAAGGCATGGTGAAAAATGCAAACGCAGCTTACCATAAAAGCCTGGATTATGAAAACACTGGAGGTGTATATTACAATCTCGGCCTGATCAATGATTTTAAAATAAATAATAAAAAGGCTGCGATTAACTATTATAAACTTTACCTGGCTAGCAAACCTGATCCTGAAAGCCGTAAAGAGGTAATAGAATATGTAAAATTGAGAATTGCTGATCTGAAAAAAACACCCGCAAAAACCACGAAATAGCCTATTGGCTATTTCGTCATCTTACTAATTATTTATTCAGCAGCCTGGCTACGTATTTGCCAATGATATCAAATTCTAGATTTACCGTATTACCCTCTTCTACTTCCTGAAGGTTAGTAAACTCATAAGTATATGGAATGATAAATACCGAGAATTCATCCCGGTCAGAATTAACGACCGTAAGGCTAATCCCATTCACACAAACAGATCCTTTTTCTACAGTTACATTACCATTGCTGCTGTTATACTTAAAACGGTATTCCCAGCTGCCATCCAATTCTTTCTTAAGGACACAGATTGCTGTCTGGTCAACATGCCCCTGAACGATATGCCCATCCAGCCTCCCATTCATCTGCATACAGCGTTCCAGGTTCACCTTCATTCCCTCTTTCAGATATAGCAGGTTGGATTTCTCCAGTGTTTCCTGTATTGCGGTAACAGTATGGCTGGTATCTGTCAGTGCCACTACGGTTAAACATACGCCATTATGGGCAACACTCTGATCAATCTTCAATTCATGGCTGAGAACAGAATCAATGGTAAAATGAAGGTTAGTTCCTTCCTCAACTACACTTTTTACTGTTCCAAACGTTTCAATAATACCTGTAAACATATATGCTAATATTTCTTTCGGTTTTTAAACCAATTATCCTGTAACTGCGCTGATGCAACCGCAACAGTCGCCCTTTTATTTTTCTTCAATTGTATCACCGCAGACAATGCTGCAATTAGCGCCTCCTGTTCGCTGGGGCCCTGCTGATATTTCGGATTAAAATAGCGGTTAACAAAATTCGTATCAAAATTACCTGAGATAAATGCCTCATGTGAAAGTACAAATTTACCAAAATCCAAAGTCGTTTGAATGCCTGTAATGTCATATTCCGCAATGGCACGCAACATTCTGGCAATGGCTTCTTCACGATTTGCACCATAGGTTATCAGTTTTGCGATCATCGGATCATAATAGACTGGTATTTCCATCCCTTCTTCAAAACCGTCATCTACCCTAACCCCGTTTCCTTTCGGTGTACGGTAAGTCTTTAATGTGCCAATATCCGGAAGGAAGTTCTGTTGCGGGTCTTCTGCATATATCCTGAGTTCTATGGCGTGCCCGGTAATTTTCAGCCCATCCTGTTTATATCCGAGTTTTTCGCCCCGGGCAATCCTGATCTGTTCCTTGACGAGGTCGAGCCCCGTAATAAATTCCGTTACCGGGTGCTCTACCTGCAATCGTGTATTCATTTCCAGAAAGAAGAAATCAAGGTTTTCATCCATGATAAATTCTACAGTACCGGCACCTGTATAATTTACTGACCGGGCTACATCAACCGCGCATTTTCCCATCCTTTCTCTGATTTCAGGGGTCAGGATGCTTGATGGAGCCTCTTCGATCACCTTCTGGTGCCTCCGTTGGATAGAACATTCCCGTTCAAAAAGATGAACAATATTTCCATGTACATCTCCTAATACCTGGATTTCTATATGTCTGGGTGAAGATACGTACCGTTCGATAAATACGGCACCATCCCCAAATGCAGATTCTGCTTCGCTAACTGCCAGCCGCATCTGTTCTTCAAATAAGGAAATGCTTTCCACAACCCGCATTCCTTTTCCACCACCACCAGCTGCCGCTTTGATCAAAATAGGAAAACCGATTTCCACCGCTCGTTTTTTTGCTTCTGCGATATCATCAATAGCCTCCTCTGTTCCGGGTACCATTGGAATGTTGTATTTCAACGCCGCAGCTTTTGCACTGAGTTTATTGCCCATCACAGCCATCGCTTCCGGTGAAGGGCCGATCAGAATCAGCCCCGCATTTTGTACCATCTTTGCAAAAGCAGCATTTTCCGATAGAAATCCGTAACCCGGATGTATCGCATCCGCACCGGTTGACAAACAGGCCTCAATAATTTTTTCAGCCACCAGATAAGATTGGCTTGCGGGGGCGGGACCAATAAAAACGGCTTCATCCGCATAACGTACATGAAGTGCTTCCCTGTCTGCTGCAGAAAATACGGCAACAGTACTGATTCCCATTTCCTTTGCGGAACGCATAATGCGCAATGCGATCTCTCCCCTGTTTGCCACTAATATTTTATTCATATGTTAAATTTATCAGCTACGCTTAACCGGTTTCAAACCCTTCAGGATTTCAACAGTTTCATCAACCATTGCAGCTGTGATATCCAAATGGGTCACAAACCTGATCGTTTCAGGTCCTGTAGTACTACAAAGTATACCTGCTCCTTTTAAACTTACCACTACCGAATCCGCTGTATAACCTTCCGCAACTTTAAATATAACAATATTTGTTTCTACTGGCATAACCGATTGTACATAGCTGAGCTGGGTTAAGGTTTGTGACAAAATCTGTGCATGCGCGTGGTCCTCCGCTAACCGCTTCACATGATTGTCGAGCGCATAGATCCCTGCGGCGGCCAGAAACCCTGCTTGACGCATCCCGCCACCAAATGCCTTACGGATCTTTCTGGCTTTATCTATAGTCGCAGCGGAACCCAGCAGCACAGAACCTACCGGTGCGCCCAGTCCTTTAGATAAACAGATAGAGATGCCATCAAAATACTGTCCGTAATTCATGGCCATGTCACCTGTCGCAGTTAGTGCATTAAATAAACGGGCGCCATCGAGGTGTAGTTTCAACCCATTCTGTTTACATAGTTCATAAATCGGTGCAATCTGGTCCAGTGTATAACAGGCACCTCCTCCTTTGTTCACTGTATTTTCCAGCACTACCAGACTTGAGTTGGGGTAGTGAATATTATCTTCATTAATCTCCGGGAGTATCATCTCCGCACTCAGAATACCTCTTGGACCGTTCAACAGCCGTACAGAGGCTTGTGAATGAAAGGCAATCCCGCCGCCTTCATAACGGTAAACATGTGCGGTCTGGTCACAAATCACTTCATCCATCGGTTGTGTAAAACATTTGATAGCAATCTGGTTAGTCATGGTACCGGACGGACAAAACATTCCGCTTTCCATATTGAACAACGCCGCAAGTTTAACTTCCAAAGCAGCCACTGTTTCATCTTCGCCATAAACATCATCACCAACCTTTGCATTCATCATCTGAGCTAGCATCCCTGGTGTAGGCAGCGTAACCGTATCACTTCTAAAATCTTTTTTTATCTGCATATCCTGTTTTGGGCATTAGTATACAAATATTACATTTTTCTCTTTGTTTTTACGATCGCCGATAAAATTATTACATAACTGCACGAAATACCATATTAAATTCTTTATTAGCTAACTATGAGCCTCTTAAAACTGAACAATTTGATTATATTAAAGAATAAAAAGACATTTATTTGATAGCATAAAATATAAAAATTTGGATTTTAAAATAACAAATGTAATTTTAGCTTAGTGTTAATTTAACAATATCCTGATCTTAACGATTTGAAGCCTGAATATTTGCGTATTAGCTTGTTGCGGAGGATTCAAAATAAAGACAGTATATGTGATATTCATTCCTATTAAAAAAAATAAAAATGAAAAAAAACATGTTTAAAGTGTCACGATTATTTACTTTTATCCCCCAAAAAACAAATTAAGATGATAGTTATTGCAGATGGTGGTTCAACCAAAACCAATTGGTGTTTAATTAATGAAGCTGGTAGAAAAATTCATTTCAATACCGAAGGTTATAATCCGTATTTTTCAAGTACAGATTACATTGTTGGATCTTTAAAAAAATCATTACCAGACCATTTAGAGGCTGATAAGCTGACAGAAGTATATTATTACGGAGCTGGCTGTTCAACTGATGCGAAGAAAAAAATCGTCGCAGATGCTATGGCCCAGGTCTTTCCAAATGCGGAAATCAATATTGGTCATGATTTACTTGCTTCATGCAGAGCTTTATTGGGAGATGAACCAGGATTTGCGGCGATTTTAGGAACGGGAACAAATTCATGCCTGTACGATGGTACTGATATCTCTTTAAACATTGACTCTTTAGGTTACTTTCTGGGCGACGAAGGCAGTGGCTGCTTTATTGGAAAGCGCATTTTAAGCGACTACATGAAAGGTTACATGCCAAAAGGATTGAGAGAGAGTTTCTATGATAACTTTGCTTTAACTAACGAAGATATATTTGATAATATTTACAACAAACCTCTCCCAAACCGCTTTTGCGCAGGATTTAGTAAATTTTTGTATGACTTCAAGGATACTTACGAAGACTATACTTTCTCCACGGTAGAGTATGCTTTTACTGCGTTTTTCGAAAATCTGGTGATTCACTACCCGAACTACAAAGATTATAAGCTGAACTGTGTAGGGTCTGTAGGTTACAGTTTCAGGGATATCCTGAGCATCGTGGCAGACAGGTACGAGATGGGTGTTGGAAAAATTATCCGGTCACCTATAGATGATCTTGTAGATTATCATATGCAGGCAACCGCTAAAAAATAATTAAAATCATTGCTACACAAACAGCCCGTTAGTTGGGTAAACTAACGGGCTGTTTGTGTTTTATAGGTTACGACGTACCAGTACAGAATAGATTAAAAAGAAATTTCTTTCCCGAATAGCTTTCCATATTTACGCTTATCAAAACGATAAAGTGTAGCTGCCCTGAAAGACACACCTTTTTGTTTCTCGTTCAAATCTTTCAGTACATTGAAACTCAGCATTTTTTTTCTGAAATTCCGCTTGTCAAGTTTTTTACCCAAAATCACTTCATACACATTCTGTAACTGGGTAAGGGTAAACTTTTCTGGCAGCAATTCAAAAGCAATCGGCTGGTGCTTGATCCTTCTTTTAATTTTTTCCAGGCCCTGATCAAAGATCTTCTGATGGTCAAATGCCAGTTTTGGCAATTCTTTCACGTTGATCCAATAAGCCTGCTTGGCATAATTGCTGATCGGCTTTAATGCCTTATCACCACCAAGCCGCAGCATAGCGTAATAGGCTACTGAGATAATTCTTCCCTGAGGGTGACGACCTATGTCACCAAAAGTATAGAATTGCTCCATATATACATTATCTATTCCTGTGAGTTCATGCAGGATTCTTGCGGCACTCTGATCAAGACTCTCGTTCTCGCTAACTAAGTTGCCGGGAAGGGCCCACCAATCTTTAAATGGTTCTTCGTTCCGTTCAATCAGCAGAATTTTTAACTCTCCTTCATCAAACCCGAACAAAATACAATCAATTGAAAAGGTGGAATTAAACTGTGGTAAGACTTCTATCAAAATATAAATTTTTAAAAACTAAAGCAAATTAATATACTTGCCTGCTATTTACATAAAAAAAATCAAAATAAATTACTTAGTGTAATAATTACA
>Ga0247805_1000973_pt1 | contig 14087 bp, 7 predicted proteins | sample UWRJL044104R1_FD_180930 | JGI IMG/M metagenome (GOLD analysis project Ga0247805, IMG submission 180930) | Plant litter microbial communities from Arlington Agricultural Research Station in Wisconsin, United States - UWRJ-L044-104R-1 | ecosystem: Environmental > Terrestrial > Plant litter >... | reverse complement strand
TAATAAACTTAACTCCTTTACCGTATTGCTCTTTTGAGGCATTAATTCCGTTTTTAAATTCCAATAAATCCCCCAACTTATTCACTTCCCATTTCCCTTCAAACCCTGGAAATCTCAAATTTGGAAACTTTACAATCAAAAATTTGAAAGATTTATCGTCCCAAATCTTAAATTCTTATCTTTTGAGATTTAACCCTAAAATCAATTTAATGAATTTAAAGAAAACGCTTACCCAAATTGTAGCCTTATGGAAAACCGACAAAAAAATGTATGTTAAAAAATCAACCTACTCTGCCTATATCCTTTTGCTTGAAAATCATTTGCTTCCTGCATTTGGGGAATGCTCTGGAGAGATTGACGAACTGGAAGTGCAAAAATTCGTATTCCAAAAACTCGACGATGGCTTGAGCCAGAAAAGCATCAAAGACATCATTATTGTCTTGAAGATGGTCCTGAAGTTTGGAGCCAAAAATAAATGGATACAGTACACCCCTTACAGCATTCAGTATCCAACGGTTCGAGAAAACCAAAGTATTGAAGTACTCAGCAGAACACATCAAAAGAAAGTGATGCAACATATCCAGGAGCATTTTACGTTTCGTAGTTTGGGGATTTACATCTGTCTTTCGGCAGGAATCCGTATTGGTGAAATCTGTGCTTTGACGTGGGAAGATATTGATACTGATAACGGTGTTATCCATATCCGTAAAACTATCCAACGGATTTATATGATTGAGGATGGCAACAGAAAAACGGAATTGCTACTTGACACGCCAAAAACCAAAAATTCCATTCGTGAAATCCCAATGAGCCGTGAACTGTTGCGTATGCTGAAACCGATCAAGAAAATTGTGAATTCCTCCTTCTTTGTCTTGACCAATGATGTCAAACCAACTGAACCAAGAACGTATCGCAGTTATTATAAAATTCTGATGAAGCAATTGGATATTCCCGAAATCAAGTTTCACGGATTACGCCACAGTTTTGCAACACGCTGTATAGAAAGCAAATGTGATTATAAAACGGTCAGCGTTCTATTGGGGCATTCCAACATCAGCACTACACTGAATCTCTATGTACATCCAAATATGGAACAAAAGAAAAAAGCAATTGACCAGATGTTGCGTGGTTTAAGATAATAGTATAATTCTTCCCTATAATCATAAATGCTTTTGAAATAAGTATATATTTGTTATTCAAGAACATTTATGATATGTCAAAACAATCGGAACAAATATTAGAAGAGAAATTGGTAGTCCAACTGCAAAAATTGGGCTACCAATATGTTTCTATTCCTGATGAAAAAGCCTTGTTGGGAAATTTGAAAAAGCAGTTGGAAAAACATAATCATATTCAGTTTAGCGATAGTGAATTTGAAAAGGTCTTGAATATTGTAAACAAGGGCTCTGTTTTTGAAAAAGCCAAAACACTACGTGAAAGAAAACACCACATCATAAGGGATAATGGTGACAACCTTTATTTTGAATTTCTGAATGTGGAGCATTGGTGCCAGAATGAATACCAGATTACCAATCAGGTTACGCAAACTGGCAAGTTTGAAAATCGTTATGATGTTACTTTATTGATAAATGGGTTGCCATTGGTTCAAATAGAATTGAAGCGAAGAGGATTGGAAATGAAAGAGGCTTTTAATCAAATCAATCGCTACCAGAAACATAGTTTTGGATCTGGGAAAGGGCTGTTTCATTTTGTTCAACTGTTTATTATCAGCAATGGTGTAAACACTAAATACTTCAGTAATTTTGGCTCGCATCCTCAAGAATATTTACAAACTTTTCATTGGACCGATGAAGAAAACAAGCCACTCAATAATATTCTAAACGAATTTGCCGATACTTTTTTGGAGCCTTGCCACATCAGTAAAATGATCTGTAAATATATTGTGTTGAACGAAACGGACAAAGTTTTGATGGTCTTGCGTCCGTACCAATATTTTGCGGTCGAAAACATCATCAAGAAAGTATCCGAAAATACCATATTGAATGGTTACGATATTGAAAAGAATGGCTATATCTGGCATACCACAGGTTCAGGAAAAACATTAACCAGCTTTAAAGCAAGTCAAATTCTATCGACACTTCCAGGGATTCAAAAAGTTGTTTTTGTGGTCGATCGAAAAGATTTGGATTATCAAACCAATAAGGAGTATGATAAATTCAGCAAAGGCTGTGTGAGTTCGGCAACCAATACAGATGACCTTATTCAAAAGTTCAATAATCCGAATGATAAAGTTATTGTAACTACCATCCAGAAACTAAACAATGCCATTTCGGGCAGAAACCTATACAAAATGAAAAACATTCAGCATCAACGAATGGTTTTTATTTTTGATGAATGCCACCGCTCACAGTTTGGTGACACCCATAAAAACATAGTGGGTTATTTTACCAATATTCAACTGTTTGGTTTTACAGGAACACCCATTCTGGTAGAAAACGCCAATGGAGAAAAAACAACTGCAAGCTTGTTTGGGAAGTGTTTGCACAAATATGTGATTACCGATGCTATTCGAGATGAAAATGTATTGCGTTTCTCGGTAGAATATATCAAAACCTTCAAGCAAAAAGAACAGATCGTAGATTTAAAAATAGAACAGATCAACGAAGCCGAAGTATTTGAAGCACCTGAACGTAAAAATGCAATTGTAGAGTATATCTTGCAACACCATGGTCAAAAAACACAGAACGGAAAATTCTGTGCAATGATGTGTGTACAGGATATTGATGCGGTGATCCAGTATTATGAAATTTTTAAGCGAAAACGACTCAATGGTGAACACAATCTAAAAATAGCGACTATTTTTAGTTATGCTCAAAATGAAGACCCGATGGAAGAGCGAGTAGTTCAGCAATTGGATATAGCCGCTGAACCTCAAAACAATTATATCCCTCATCGCAGAGAATTATTAGAAACCTATGTACGGGATTTCAACGAAATGTTTGGTGAGGCTCAAGACATCAAGGATAATGATGGTTTTTATAAGTATTACAATGCCGTAGCCAATAAATCAAAACATCCAAAACACGAAACAGACATTCTTTTGGTTGCCAATATGTTCCTGACGGGTTATGATAGTAAAAATCTAAATACATTGTACGTTGATAAGAATCTGCAATATCACGGTTTGATACAAGCATTTAGCCGTACCAACAGAATCCTAGACAAAAACAAGACACAGGGAAATATTGTATGCTTTCGTAATTTAAAGGATAAAACCGATGAAGCGATAACTCTTTTCAGTAACAAAGAAGCCATTGACGAAATCATTGTAGAACCCTATGATCAGTATGTAGCGAAATTCAATGCTGTTGCAGATAAAATGCTCAAATTAGTTCCACAGGTACGTTCAGTAGATGATTTATATACAGAAGAAGATAAAATGCAATTTATTTTGGCGTTTAGAAATCTGATGCGACTGTATAAAAAGATGAGCCATTATACTGAATTCACTTGGGATGATTTAGAGCTTGACGAACAATTGTTTGCTGATTACAGCAGCAAATATCAAGATTTAAAACAGCTAATAGGCATTATACCCGATAAGGAAAAAACATCTATACTTGCTGACATCGATTTTGAATTGGAATTGATACAGAAAGACACCATCAATGTAACCTATATCATTCAATTATTGATAAAACTAAAATCACGAAATAATTCCACAGATAAAGAAAGTATAGAAAAAGAGGTGGCTAATTTGCTAAACAGCCAAGTTTCCTTAAGAAGTAAGCGAGAACTGATTGATAAGTTTATTCAAGAAAATTTACCAACTATAGATGATACTGATACTATTCCAGATGAGTTTGAAAAATTTTGGAGCAAAGAGCAAATAAATGCTTTTAAAGTGTTGGTGAACGAAGAAAACCTTTCAAAGGAAAAAACAGAAAAAATTATTGAAGATTATCTTTTTACTGAAAAAGAACCTTTAAGAGATGAAGTTATTGAGCTTATAGATGGCGAAAAGCCTAGTATCTTACAACGTAAGAATGTTGGTAACCGAATCGTAAAAAAGATAATGGATTTTGTTGAGACATTTATTGATGGGATAAGTGGGTAATAATTTTTAAGTATTATTTTCTTCCCTTTAAAATATTTCAATCTGACTAAACTTATATTGAATCCGATGATAATACGCATTATGTATTATTTCTTTATTTATTCTTTTCCTGATTTATTCTTTCTTGATTTATTCTTTCTTGATTTATTCTTTCTTGATTTTTTTAAGCGATATTTTATAAAGTAAAAAATAGGGTTTCCCCTATTGTGGGTGGAATTCTATAGTTGGATATTGGCGGGGTGTGAAAAATAATTTTGGGGAATGTGGGAAACCGTAATGTAATAAAAATTACATACTTTATATTTGAATCAGTGTAGTTTTTATTCTACAAATTAAATTAAAAAACAGGTATTTATACGTACTCAATAATTGAAGGTATTTGTATAAGTTTGAGCAATTTTTAAAACTATCAAATTATTTTGTCTATAATAATTTGTTGAACTAAATAAAATTTAAAGCAAAATATAATTTATGGAATATAAATATCAAGTTGTTTTGTTAGGTGTACTAAATGAAGTCGCAGAAGATATTGTTAGTTTGTTTTATAAGGAACTAGAGCAATTAAAACTTCAAAAAGATTTTTACAAAATTATTCGTAAAAATGAAATTGAACTGGAATATAAAGGAAACCAACCTACTTATGTTTTATATTTTGGAAGTTTAAAGCATAATCACGAAGATGAGAAATATATAGAAAACCTTTTAAGGGACGGTACTACAATACTACCAATATATTACAATTCATTTGAAGAAGAAATTCCAAAAATACTTGAGAATCAAAATGGATTAATCTATGATAATACAAAAACGATTAAAGTAGTAAATCTTATTATTGAATCGTTTGGTAAATTAAGAAACACACGAAAAGTATTTGTAAGTTATAAAAGAGATGAATCAACTTCTGTAGCAATTCAATTATATGAAGCACTAGAGAAGAATAACTTTGATGTTTTTTTAGATACTCATTCTATAAAACAAGGAGAGCCTTTTCAGGATGAGCTATGGCATCGCATGGCAGATTGTGATGTTATTGTTCTTTTGAATACTTCAAAATTTCTAGAAAGTAAATGGTGTGAGAAAGAAATTGCGGAAGCAGGTGCAAAAAAAATTGGTGTTATTCAATTAATTTGGCCCGATCATAAATTGGAAAGAATGGCTGAGATCTGTTTTCCAAGACAACTCTTACCCACGGATTTTAACAATTTTATCTTTAAAGACAAGACCTTTTCAAAACTAATAGATAGTACAATAAAAGAAATTGTTCAACAAGTTGAATCAGTTAGAGCTCGAAATCTTGCATCAAGACAAGATGAATTGATTACTAATTTCCTAAACACTGCTCGCAAATATGACAAAAAAGTGAATTTACAGCCTGAAAGATTCATAACCGAGGAATTAGGAGAAAATAAAAGAAGAATATTCATACCGACTGTTGGAATTCCTCAATCAATTAATTGTGAAGACTCTTCCGTTCTTAAAAGGGAGATTATTGAATATTCTGTTAATGAAGTTTATTTGATTTATGATGATTTAAGAATTAGGGAAAAATGGTTAAAACATTTGGAATATTTGAATCTTCATTTAGATGTAAAAACAATAAAAAAGCAAGAATTTGAATTATGGCTACAAAAAAATTAAAAAACATTTTTTTATCAGCAAGTATTCCGCTTCCCGATAGAGATCCAAAATACATTCACACAGCGGATATAATAGCTATTAGAGATGCTATAATAGCTTTGACAACTGTTGTATTACCTCATCATCGAATTATATGGGGAGGTCATCCCTCTATTACTCCGTTGATTTATTACGTAATGGAAAAATTAAATTTAAATATACAAGAACATGTAAAGCTTTATCAGTCCTTATTTTTTGAAAAATACTTTCCAGAAGATAATAATAAATTTAAGAATATCCGATATACAGAAAATATAGGGGATATTCATTCAAGTATACAAAAAATGCGTGAGACTATGTTTTCAGAAAATGAATTTTTAGCAGGAGTATTTATTGGAGGAATGGATGGTATTGAAGTTGAATATAATATGTTTAAAGAAATGCACTCCAATGCTTTATTGGTTCCTGTAGCAAGTACTGGAGCAGCAACAAAGATTGTCTATGATAATTTTTTACCTGACGAGTTTAAAAATGAACGATTGGTTAAAGATTATGGATATATGAGTTTGTTTCAAAAACTATTAATAGATAAAATTTAAATTATGGGAAGAAATGTTTTTGTTTCATATAAGTATAAAGATGAAAACGTACCGCCAAAATTATTAAAGACAATATTGGGAGAGCCGACTATCGTTAGAGATTATGTAAATGAATTACAAACTGTCTTAGATAAAGAAGATCATATTAATCTTGGTGAAAAAGATAATGAAAGCTTACAAGATTTTTCAGATGGTTATATTGAATCTAGCTTGAAAAAGAAAATTTATCGAAGTAGTATTACTATTGTAATGATTTCTAAAGGTATGGTAACTTCAAATTTAGTTGAAAAAGATCAATGGATTCCTTGGGAAATTGCCTATTCCCTTCGTGTTGTTAAACGAGAAGACAGCACAAGTAAAATGAATGCAGTTCTAGGTATAGTATTGCCTGATAAGAATAACTCTTACGATTGGTTATTAACCAAAAATGTTGGATGCAATTGCACAACCTACCATACTAACAAATTATTTTCGATTTTAAGTAGTAATATGTTTAATATGAAGGATCCTGTGGAAACAGAATGTGAAGGCTTAAAAATTCATCATGGAGAGTTTTCATTTATTAAAACTGTACAATGGGATGTATTTAAAGAAAACTGTAATCACTATTTAGATAAAGCAATAGAAATAAGAGATAACAAAGAATTATATAATATTAATATAAATGTTTAATTAATGGCTTTAATAACAGAATCACAACTAAGAGGCTTTAGTTCTAGTAAAACAACTTTTTCAGCCAATGAAGGTTTAAAAGGTTATCGTGGTGAATCAAAAATTCTTAAAACAAGAGTCTTTCTTTCTCATAAGCATGATGAACTGTTAAATTTAGAAAATGCAATTTCTTTCTTGATGAAGGAGGGGGTTAATGTTTATATCGATTGGCTTGATGAAGTAATGCCAAAATCGACAAGTGGTATTACAGCAAATAGGATTAAGTCCAAAATAAAAGAAAGTGAGAAGTTTATTTTTTTAGCTAGTGAAGCTGCTATAAATTCTAAATGGTGTAACTGGGAACTTGGATTTGGAGATGCACATAAGTATATTAATAATATCGCACTGTTACCTATTCAGAAAGATTATTCATCTTTTTCTGGTGCAGAATATTTACAGATATATCCTTATATTGTATATGAAAATGGAAAAAGTAAATATAGTGATGGTGATTATATACAAGCTGGATATTATGTACTATATCCTTCAAAAAATGGAGAGGAAACAATTATTTCTTTGAGAGAGTGGTTAAAATAATTTATTTAATATAATTAAAAAAATATGGCAGAGTTACACGTAAGTAAAAAAAGTATTAGTAAGTTATTGAGCGAAATGCAGGGCAAAAAGTTTATTATTCCTGATTTTCAGAGACCGTATAAATGGAATATTGAAAAGTGTGAAACTCTATGGAATGATATCGTTAACTTTACGGAAACAGAAGCAAAGTCAGGTTCAGATTATTTTTTAGGCACAATTGTATCATACACAAATGATGATAAAAATCAAGAAATTATTGATGGTCAACAACGAATTACATCCTTCTTTTTATTATTAAGGTCATTTTATAAGAAATTGGAAGATATGCCTCAAGATGATGATCAAGTAATAGGATTGAAGACTAAAGTTGCGCCATGCTTGTGGGATACTGACAGATTTTCGGGAAAAGTAGAAGATTACACCAAAATACATATTGAATCACTAGTAGCAACAGAAGAAGACAACCACACTTTTCATACAATTTTAGAAACAGGATTTGCCCATAATCAAGCAACGGATAACTATTCAGTCAATTACCGATTTTTTAAGAAACAATGCGATGAATATGCCACTCTAAACCCTATGAAATGGAAAGAGTTATGTGTTACCATTTTAACACAATGCATTATTTTACCGATAGAATGTGATACTCCTGAAACAGCTTTAACCATTTTCTCTACTTTAAATGACAGAGGTTTGCCTTTAGCTGATTCAGATATATTTAAGGCTCAAATTTATAAGAATCTTGATACAGAAATTAAAAGAAAGGAGTTTACAACTTTATGGAAAGAGTTGACACAAATATGCAAACAAGCCAAAACAACAATAGATGATAATTTCAGGTACTATACTCATATATTGAGAGCGAAAAGCGGAATCAAAACTAAAGAGATTGGTTTGAGAAGTTTTTATGCGGAAGATAAATATAGTAGATTAAAAGATGAAAATCTTATAGCAGATATTATGGCATTAGCGAATTTTTGGAGATATGCTAATATTGGCATTGAGCCAGAAGAAGATGTTAATTATTTTATTTCTGATGAAGCTAGGAAATATTTACATTGTCTTGACTGCTATCCGAATGAGTTTTGGAAATATCCAACAAGTGTGTTTTTTCTTAAAAATCAAAATAGCGACACTTTTGATTCAGATTTCTGTATAATGCTGAAAGAGTTAATAGCTTTTTTATTTGCTAAATTTATTGATGCTCCATCTGTAAACGCTATTAAGGATGATATTTATTCATCTTGCATCTCTATGCAAGACAAAAACAAACTCCAGTACAGAATAAACTTCAATGAAGAATTATTAGAAAAACAAATAGAAAGTCATGCATCTTCCAGACTTTCTAGAGCCCTCTTATTATTAGATGCTTACCTTAATCCAAATCAAATTAATTTAATACCTGAAACATTCGATATTGAACATATCTTTCCAAAAAAATGGCAAGATAATAACTACTTTGGGTGGGATAGAGAAAATGCTGATTTGTATCTCGATCGATTTGGAAATAAAATAGTTTTTGAAAAGAAACTTAATATATCTGCTGGAAATGGTTATTTTGGTGTAAAAAAACAAAAATATTCTATCTCTAAAATTCAAAGTGTTATTGATTTAAGTAATTACCATAAGAATGATTGGAGTAAAGAAGATATTGAGTCTAGGGAAATTATTTTCAAGAATAATCTAATTAATTTTTTTAAAGAGCAAATCGCTATATAAACTATATGAAATTAAATGACCACAAATCCTAGAATCTTTTATAGCATTTGTTGCTTACTTTATTTTTAATAATCTATACAATTGAAAATCAACAATGTTCCCAAACCACCCTATTTTAACACCTCAAAAACAATTTTATACTTCTAAAATACGTACTTTAGGCATCCCTAAAACAAAGGTTACCCGGATACCCTGATGAGAATTACGTTTTTTATCGCACTCCTGCTGCTGCTATTGTCCTGTGATGACAATGGCACTCCTAAAAATTCCGTTTCCTATAAGCACTACAACAGGCTGTTGCTCGAGACCGAGAAAACCGTCTATAACGATACTGCAAAGACAGCATGGCTCCTGAAACAACCCGTTGATCCAACTGCACAGGATGCCGTGGCACAATTGCTCCAGAACTGCCAGATCCTTTCCTTCAAGGGGGACAATGTAAAATGCGACTCGCTCGCCAAGATGGCAATGGGTATTGCCCGTGCGAACAAGGACGAGGTCGGAGTCTACTTTGCGAATTCCTTCTTTTCCGAAAAGGATTCCTTCGCCAACAAGGACAAGCTCGACCTTGCCGCCCATTACAAGTATTACGAGGCTACGAAAAAGGATGATCCCTATTTCCATGAAGAAGTGGTGCACGACCTGATCAATATCCTGCTTGCGGCCCAGCACTACGACGAGGCAGCAAAATACATCCGCGAGCAGCATGCATTGGCAACACAACTCAAGGACTCGATCGTGTGGTATGGCTATTATTCCAACAAGGCCACCGAACTCTTCGAACACTACGGGACAGACAGCCTCCCTGCCGCCGATGCCTATATGGACAAGGCCATCAGCATCTGCCCGAAGTGGAAACACCTGGACTACCATATCGCCTTGTCCAACAAGGACTGGCTCCGCGGCCATACGGATGTTGCCGGAATCGAACGCAATATCGCCGCCTCCGTACGTTACCACTACTTTGATGTGGCCGATTATACCAACATCATCGGCTACTATTACAAAGCAGGCGATGTGCAGAAATGCCTGTACTACTTCAATCTCATCGAACAAAAGTGCATCGACAACCGGGATTATGACGACCTGATCTATATGTACAACCACGTTTCCAACCTGTACATGAAAGTCGGCGACTACAAGAAAGCCCTCTCCTATTACAAGAAGAAGCAATGGTATGAAGCGCAATCGGGCGAACAGCAATTGCGCCAACGCATCGAGGAACTGGAAGCCTTGTACAGGGCCAAGGAAACGAATGCCTCGCTTGCGAAGCAGCAACAGCTCAATATCCTGCTCGTCGTACTGGCAGCCGTGCTGCTCGTTACCCTGCTCCTGTTCTGGATCGTCAACGCCCGCAGAAAGAAGACCGCCCAAAAGCGTTACCTCGAAATTGCGGAACTGCTCAAGGCCCGCCAGGAAAAGGAGGTGGAACTGCAAGCCAATACAAAGGCTCCCGAAGGCGGACTGCATCCATCAGGAAAACCGGCACCAAAGGCAGTGGAAGAAGAACTTGCCGAAAGGATCACGACCGGCCTCCAGAAGCTTGAAGCCGAAGGAATGTTCCTGAAATCGGATTTCAAGGCCACCGTGGTCGCGCAACGCCTGGGCACCAACACCAATTACCTGTCGCAATATTTTGCAGGGGAAAAGAAAAAGACCTTCCCGGAGTACACCCAGGAGCTCAGGATCAACTATGTACTGAACCGCCTGAAGGACGACAAGACCTTCCGGAAGTTTACGCTCCAGGCCATCGCGGAAGAGATCGGCTACAAGAACGCCACAACCTTTGTAAGGATATTTAAAGCCCAAACGGGCATCTCCCCTGCCTTTTACATCGATGAAATCAACAAAGAGAGCAAAGCTTAAGTAATTGCATTTCAAACAGATAACCCTTTACTTGTATTACTATTTATAAATAGTAATACAATTTCATCAAGTTTAACCTACAATTCACCTTCAAATCGGAGGAAAAACTTATTTTTGGTCGGTTTTCAAAATTTATGTTAAATTCTGAAGCCAACCAACCAAGATTAACAAAAACAATTTATGAAAACAAAAATTACCCTGCTGAGCCTCCTGGCTTTTTTACTTTTCATGACCGATGCCCTGGGCCAATGCGGTAGCGGAACTACGAAATATCCTACTGACAATTATACACCAGCCAACACTGGCAGTGTAGAAGCGATTGTCCTTGATTCTTGGCCTGGTGAATACACCGGGGTGAATGTCTTGGCCAACAAGCAGTACACCTTTGCCAGTTCGGTCACTACCGATTTTATTACGATAACAAACCTTTCCGGGACGGTTTTGACAAGTGGTACTACGCCAGTAACTTGGTCATCGGGTTTCACTCCAGGGACTATTAAATTTTATCTCTATACCAATAGCTCCTGCGGTACGAATCAGGTTGGGAGAATAAAGTATGTAACCTCGGTAGGCGTTGGAATTCAAGGTTGCAACACTGCTTTTCACGGGTTGTATCCTGCGGCCACATTTGTTCCTTCCAATACGGGAAACCCAGAGGTCATAGCAACTGACAGTTGGGCAGGTCAATATTCAAACGTACAAATTGCAACCAACAAGCAGTATGTTTTTTCGACCTCTATTGCATCTGATTATATTACCATTACCGATGCAACGGGAAATCAAATCTATGCTTCCGGGCTTGCACCACTGAACTGGCTTTCAGGCAATCTATCAGGAACATTACGCTATTATGTGCATGCCAATTCAAATTGCGGCGTTCAGGAAGTTTCCAGATCAAAAAATATTACCAGCAGTACCTATGTTTGTGCGTTGCCAACACAGCTTAGTGCAACGAACATAACTTCCAACTCTGCCAAATTAGCATGGACAGCCCCTGCACAGGTTCCTGCAGGAGGATATGATATTTATTACAGCACTACAGCTACGGCGCCAACAGCTGCAACTGTTCCAACGACCAGTGTAACAACAGGAACTTCAAAACTGATCAACAGCCTGACGGCCAATACTGCCTATTACTATTGGATCCGTTCCAATTGCAGTGCGGCCTCCAAAGGAGAATGGGTCGGGGGTACTTTTACGACACTACTAAGTTTGGAATGCAACAGTGCGATGTACGGACTGTATCCGGAAACTGTTTTTACACCAGCTGATAACAATACGGTTCAAGTAATTGCCACCGACAGCTGGGCAGGGCACTATTCCAACATCAACGTGATCCCGAACAGGTTTTACACCTTTACGAGTTCCGTAGTGGGCGACCACATCAGCATCACCAACGAAGACGGGACCATACTGTATGCTACAGGAAGAAGTCCGTTGTATTGGACATCGGGGAATAACACCGGCGTATTCAGATATCACATCTACGGTTCCAATCCTTGTGCAAGTGCACAAGTTGCCAGGACCAAATCGATCCGTTGCAGTGCGATTACCACTTGTGATGTTCCAAATAACATCCAAATAATCGGTATTACCTCAAATTCGGCAACCATAACCTGGAATGCACCAACAAATTCACCTGCAACCAGTTTCTATCTTTCGGCCGATGATGTTCCCTACAAGACGAATTTTGGCACGATGGTCGAGCGCGAGAATTCGACAAGTGCTGTGATCACTGCACTTCAGCCGAATACGGTTTATTACTACTATGTGAGTTCAAGTTGCAGCCAATGGATTTCAGCAGGATCGTTCAAAACCCTCGCTGATATTTACGTTAGTTGTAACGGAGCCTACTATGGAAAAAATCCGCACGAGCTATTTGTGCCGCAGTGTACGGGTGCTTATGAGACCATTACAGACGTCTCCTTTGCAAGCCAGTATTCGGATGTTACGGTTTTAGCAGATACACAATATACGTTTCAAAGTCAATCCGGTGATTATATTACAGTTACCAACGCTGAAGGTACTGCAGTCTTGGCCAAGAGTTATACACCGCTCACCTGGAATTCAGGTTCCTATTCAGGAACGATCCGGTATTACATCCACACCAATGTGGCCTGTGGCGGTTTTGAATCTGATGCCAGATCCAAGCGCATCAAATGTGTGCCGTACTGCAACACGCCAAGTGAGTTTCAGATCAGTAACATCTATGCCAAATCTGCTCGTCTTTTTTGGAAACAAGGTGCAGCATCTTCTTACCAGCCCTATGCGACAACTTCAAACGTGGCTCCGGCTGATGACATGCCGGTTGAGAATACGATCACAAACAATTTCCATACGTTTGACCTGATGCCGGGAACGACCTATTATTTATGGGTACGTTCGGTTTGTGCATCGGGGAACAGTGCGTGGGTTGCTGGCGGGACCGTGACTACACAGCCGGGCGGATGCAATGCGATAAGTGTTGTATATCCGAATGCCACCTTTACTTCGGCTTGCACGGGGTTGCCTGAAGTAATCACGACAACCGCAGTTCCCGGACATAATTCGGCGCTAAATCTGACGGCAAATAAAACGTATGTTTTTGAAAGTTCGGTTGCGACGGATTACTTGACGATCACCAATGACAACAGCAATGTTGTACATGCTTTTGGAACCACGCCGTTAACCTGGACGCCAACCACTAGCGGTACCGTGCGTTTTTATCTTCATACAGATGATGATTGCGGAACTCAAGGCCCGTATCGTATAAGAACAGTAAAATGCGCTCCTGATCCGGTCTGCCTGGTGCCATCAGCGCTAACCGCAGGAGAAATCACTTCCAATTCGGTGAAGATTTCCCTTACCGCTCCATCCGAAGCACCATCAAACGGTTATGACATCTATTATTCCACAACGAATACGGCGCCAACAGCAGGGACAACGCCTACTGAAAACTTTAATACAGCATCACACTT
>Ga0247805_1000971_pt1 | contig 14110 bp, 11 predicted proteins | sample UWRJL044104R1_FD_180930 | JGI IMG/M metagenome (GOLD analysis project Ga0247805, IMG submission 180930) | Plant litter microbial communities from Arlington Agricultural Research Station in Wisconsin, United States - UWRJ-L044-104R-1 | ecosystem: Environmental > Terrestrial > Plant litter >... | reverse complement strand
TTTTCTACAGTTGGACGAAGCAAAAGAAATCCTGATGGAGATCCCTATTAAATTAACCGGAGTTTCTCCAGGTGTTAAAATGGGTGGTAAATTGGTTCAGAAATTACGTAAACTTCGTGTTAAAGCATTACCTAAGGATATGCCACAAACAGTAGAAGTTAGTATTGCTAAATTAGAAGTAGGCAACTTGTTCCGTGTACGTGACCTTGCAAAAGGTGACTATACAATTACCAACACAGGCGAAGATACAATTGTTTCTGTAGGTATGTCAAGAGCTTTAAAACAAGCAGAACAAGCTAGCGGTAAAAAATAATTTAACTCTGGCAGTTGATCAAAAGCAGCATCTGAAAAGGTGCTGCTTTTTTATTTATGAACATTTATTTTAGGGGCAGTAGTTGTGGCGCCGGGATTGAGGTTTTAGAATTTACTATTATATTTGAGGACATGAAATATTTAATTGTTGGTTTAGGGAATATAGGGCCGGAATATGCTAGAACAAGGCATAACATTGGATTTATGATTGCAGATGAGTTGGTTAGACAGCTGGAAGGCTCGTTTTCAAATATCCGCCTGGCCTATCATGCTGAGGTTTCCTTTAAAGGCCGTAAACTATATGTGATTAAGCCGACCACTTACATGAACTTAAGTGGTAAAGCTGTAAATTATTACATGCAGGAACATAAAATTCCATTGGAAAACGTATTGGTTATTGTAGATGATCTGGCCTTGCCATTGGGTAAATTGCGGCTCAAACTACAGGGAAGTAGTGCCGGACATAATGGTTTGAAGAGTATTGAAGGCTTATGCGGAGGACAGGCTTATCCGAGACTAAGGTTTGGGATAAGTGACAATTTTGGTCGTGGCCAACAGGCGGATTACGTTCTGGCGCCCTTCGATAAAGATGAAGAACCGGAATTACCGGCCCTCATCGATAAAAGTGTAGAACTCATTAAGAGTTTTGTGACCATAGGTCCGGCTAAAACGATGACCGCTTTTAACCAGTAGTGGTAAAATCAGTTATTTTTTGATGCAGGATTGCAGGCTCAAAGGGTTTGCTGATGACATCATTTGCACCTGCCGCTATGGCAGTTTCTTTATCTGTATCCAACACTGCGGCTGAGAAGGTAATGATCGGAATATTTTCTTTACCGGCTGCATAGCCCTCTCTGATCAGCCTGATCGCATCTAAACCATTCATAATGGGCATAAAAGTATCCATCAAAATCAGGTTGTAATCGTGTTCTTTCAGCATATCAATGGCATCTTTTCCATTTTCTACCACATCAAGATCGATATTCCAGCTTTTTAATATTTTAACAAGTAAAAACTTGTTGATCGGATTGTCTTCTGCGACCAGGATTTTTACCCCATTAAAAGGCTGCAGTGGGTTTTCAATAATTGCGAGTGTTTCTTCTGTGTCTTTCAATACTTCATACCAATTGGTGAAACTAAATGTACTTCCTTTAAATTCTTCACTTTGAACTTCCAGTGTACCTCCTTTAAGTTTGGCCAGGTTTTTTACAATAGATAAACCCAGGCCGGTGCCACCAAATTTAATGGTGGTCTGTTCATCTGCCTGTTCAAAGGTTTCGAATATTTTTTCAATATGCTCTTTGGCGATGCCTATTCCTGTATCGGATACGGAGAACCGTATCTGCAGGTTATTTCCTTTTCTATCCAGAATTTGCACTTTTAGCATCACAGTGCCGTGATTGGTGAATTTGATGGCATTTCCAATCAGATTCATAAGTATCTGATTTAAACGGAGCGAGTCTGCAAGTATAAATTTAGGAAGTTCAGGATCCAGATCAGTTAAGAGTTCTAATTTTTTTTCCAAGGAAGGGATCCGAAGCAAATTGACTACCGCATTGCAGATGCTAACTACATTGGTTTGCGTGCGGTTGATTTTGAATTTGCCGGACTCTATTTTGGAAAGATCCAGAACATCATTGATTACACCTAAAAGAGAATCTGATGAAATTTGCAATAGGTTAACCATTTCCAGTTGCTCTTCATTCAGTCCGGTATTTTTCAATAATTTGGCAATTCCAATAATCCCGTTTATGGGGGTGCGTATTTCATGACTCATATTGGCCAGAAAGTTTTCTTTGATTCGTTTTCCCTGTTCGGCCAGCTCTTTGGCTTTGATCAGTTCCTTTTGGTAAGCCTCCAGTTCCTTGTTTTTTTTCTTGACCTCACGCTGGTTTCTGACAAACTGAATAAAGGAATCAACTTTAGCTGAGGTCACAAATGGATCAAGTGGTTTGTATAAATAATCTACGGCTCCGGTATTTAATCCCTTCACTGCATACTTAGTTTCCTTGGAAATTGCGGTAACAAAAATGATCAGTATATCTTTAGTTCTGGGATTGCTTTTTAGAATTTCTACGAGTTCAAATCCATCCATTTCCGGCATTTGAACATCCACCATAGCTATGGCAATATCCATTTCCCAAGATAGCCTTAAGGCCTCGTTGGGGTTGGTGGTGCTGATGAGGTTGATGTCGTTTCTTTGCAGCAAAGCTTCCAGAGCGATTATATTTTCAGGCCTGTCATCAACAATTAATATGTTAATTTTTTCCATAGGTGTGTTTGTTAGGATCTTATTGAAGCTTACCCTATCTTTTGATAAATGTTGTTTTTCTTGTCTATTACTTTAAATCTGCTTAACTCTGTGCTTCTCAAGGTCTCTTTAGATCCCAAGCATAAAAAACCAAAATTAGCTAAACTATTGTAAAATAACTCAATGACTTTTTTTTGAAGATCGGTATTGAAATAAATTAGTACGTTGCGGCAGGATATGACCTGAAATTCATTAAATACCCCATCAGAAGCCAGGTTATGGACAGAGAACAGCACATTCTTTTTCAAGGAATGGTTGATGGATACGGCATCATATTTTGCAGTATAGTAATTGGAGAGGGTATGCATGATTCCTGTTTTTTGGTAATTCTCTGAATAATGCCGCATCTTTTGAAGGTCATAGATTCCCGTTTTTGCGTGTTCAAGCACATCTACATTGATATCTGTTCCATAAAAAAAGCATCTTTCATAGAGGTTTTCTTCTGAGAACAGGATGGCAAAGGAATAGAGTTCTTCCCCGGTAGAACAACCTGCGTTCCACACTTTGATGCGTTGGTAGGACCTGAGATAGGGAATGATGTTTTCTGATACAGATTTGTAAAACTGGGGATCTCTGAACATTTCGGTCACATTTACAGTGACCTCGATCAGGAAGGATTCGAAATAATCAGGGTCATTGGTTAGTAAAGTCCGCAAATCAAAAAGCGTTAGTTTTTGAAGCTGGATGATCCGGGTTACCCGCCTTTTTAATGAAGCCGCAGAATAATCGCTGAAATCAAAACCGTGTACGTTTTTGATCAGTGTGATCAGTTCTGTCAACTCGCTATAAGATATGGTATCTGTTTCTGTATGCATAATTAACTTAGCCAAACTCTTAACATGGACAGTAGTTTATCCATATCCACAGGTTTTGAGATGTAGTCATTTGCACCTGCTTCAATGCATTTTTCACGGTCGTTTTTCATTGCTTTGGCAGTTAAGGCAATGATCGGTAGTTTTGAGAATTCTTTTTTTGTACGGATTACACGCATGGCTTCATATCCATCCATTTCAGGCATCATGATGTCCATCAGTACCAAATCAATCTGATCGTTTTCCTCAAGCTTTTCGATGGCTTCACGACCATTATTGGCAATTACAATTTTAAGATCATAGGCCTGCAGGGCACTGGATAGCGCGAAAATGTTACGCATGTCATCGTCGGTAATTAAGATGGTTTTGTCTTTCAGCACCTTTTCCATTGTAGAGGCATTTTTTGCCTTCCCTGCCAGGGCCGGACTCTGGTTCTGACCTTGCTTTAGCTTGTTCATAAACAAGCTGACTTCATCAATTAGCCTGTCGTTGGACTTATTGGATTTCAATACCATGGCTTCAGTATATTTCATAATGTGGGCCATTTTATCCTGATCCAGTTCCATTGCAGTATTGATGATCACCGGTACATGTTGCAGGTTGGGTTTGGCTTTGATCTGGTCCAGCAGATCAAAGCCGGAGATGTCTGGTAATTTTAAATCTAAAATAATGCAGTCGTATGTGCTTTCTTCCAGTAAATCGAGCGCTTCTTTTCCAGTAAAGGCCTGGTTGACTTCAACACCTTTATCTGTTAGCTGTTGGGTGAGTAATTTACTATGTAACTCTTGATCTTCGATAACCAATACCCTGTTCAGGCTGTATTTTGAATACGCTGAGCTCAGTAAGTGGAACGCTTCATCAAGCTGGTCTTTTTCTATTGGTTTTTTAAGGAAGCCAATGGCGCCTTCTTTTTGAGCTTTTCCTGCTTTTTCATTTCCGGCGGACATCATGTGAACCGGGATGTGTTTTGTTCTCGGATCAGCCTTCAGTTTTTTCAATATAGTCCATCCATCGATTACAGGTAACATGATGTCGAGCACAATGGCATCGGGAAGTTCGGAGAAGGCCATTTCCAGGCCAACATCACCGCTGTGGGCCAGAATTGGTCTAAACCCTTTTTCAATTGCGTAATCATTTAATACATCTGCAAAAACAATATCATCTTCTACGATCAGTAACTTTTGCGATTCGGTTCTGTTTGGGTTTACTGGCGCTAGAATTGGCTCCCTAGGGATTAATGGAATCGTTTTACTTGTTTCGACCTGCTCTAACGGCTGTTTTTCTTCCTGTACTCCGGTATGGTTTTTTGGAATGTATAAGGTAAAGCAACTGCCTTCATTCGGCTTACTTTTGACTTGAATTTCCCCGCCCAGGATAAAGGCCAGTTCTTTACTTATGGAAAGACCCAATCCGGTGCCACCGTATTTTCTGCTGGTTGAGCCATCTGCTTGCTGGAAGGCCTCAAATATGAGCTTCTGTTTATCCAGAGGAATTCCAATTCCGGAATCTTTTACCGAAAACGCGATAATTTCATCCCTGGAATTTCTTAGTTGTTCAGAGAAGAATTGTGTATTTTGACTGGCTTTGCTAATGTCAATGGTAATCTCTCCATGCTCTGGCGTAAATTTAAAGGCATTGGAAAGCATGTTTTTGATGATCTGCTCCAGACGCGCTTGGTCTGTTGAGATTTTATCAGGCAGATTATTGGAAAGCACAGCATTGAATCTGATTTTTTTACTTTTTGCAAGCTCTCCGAACAAGGAGTCCATATCTTGTTTGACGGCCTCGGGACTGATCTGTTCAATGGTCAGGTCTAATTTACCCGATTCAATTTTAGAAAGATCAAGAATATCGTTGATGAGGGTGAGCAAATCGGTACCTGCATTGTGAATTACACCGGCATATTTGATCTGATCATCAGTTAAGTTTTCGGGACGGTTTTCTTTTAATATTCTGGCCAGGATCAGGATACTGTTTAAAGGTGTTCTGAGCTCATGGCTCATATTGGCCAGGAATTCTGATTTGTATTTACTAGAAATTTCCAGTTCTTCTGCCTTGAGGCTCATCGCTTCCTTGGCCTGGTTTACAGCGATATTTCGTTCCTCAAGCTGTTGTGCTTTTTCTTCGAGTTCGGCATTGGTTTGTCTAAGTTCTTCCTGTTGAACACGCAGTTCCTCTTCAGAAGCCTGTAATTGTTCTGATTTGTAAACCAGCTCTTCATTGGTGGTACGCAACTCTTCCTGCTGGCTTTCCAGCTCTTCGGCCTGTTGTTGCGTTTGTTCAAAGAGCGCTCTCAATTTAACGCGTGCAACTGCGCTATTGACTCCTACGCCGATGCTCTCTGTTATGGTTTCGAGGAATAGTAAGGCCGATTTATCCGGTGCATGGCCGAGGCCAAGTTCGATCACGGCAATTGCCTCATCCTCAAAAACGATAGGTAGCACGAATATACAGGTTGGCAGCGTATCTCCAAGTCCAGAATTGATTTTGATATAGTCCGCTGGGATGTTCTCAAGTATTTTGCTTCGTTTCTCTGCAGCTGCCTGTCCGATCAGTCCTTCGCCCAGGAAATATTCTTTATGTATTGATTTGGTGTTCTGATAAGCATAGCCTCCGGCGAATTTGAATGTTTGTTTGGCTGGGTTGACCAGGAAGAAAGCACCAATCGGTGCTTTAACGTAATTACAAATCTGTGTGATGATGTTAACTGCAAGTTCTTCAATTTCCTGTTCACCGCGCATGGACTCGTTAATTGCGGTAGCACCAGACAACAACCAGTTTTTTTGTTCGTTCTCTGCAGAAACCTGTTCCAATTGTAGATTGGAATTTCGAATTTGTTCTTCTGTTTCTTTTTGCTGATCAAACGTTCTTTTGATATAAGTAAATAGAAATAAGATCAGGCAGAATATGATAAATGCACTGCCCATCACCACCCATTCACTTTGTTGGCTGCTACGGAGGATTTCGGCTTTTCTTTTTGCCAACAGTTTAAGCTCTGCATTGATGGCTTGAGTACTGATTTTAAGAATCTGGTTTTTGAAATTCTGGCCTGGTCCGTGCATGACACGGGTTGCAGCGGCTTCTCTTCCATTGATCGCATAAATACGCAATACTTCCTTCATTTCTTCTACTTTTTCATGGCCATAGAAGTCGATGGAGTCTACTCTTGCAATTTGTTCCGGATTGTCACTAATCAGGTTTTTTAAAGCCAGGATTTGCGGAAGTATTTTAGCTGAATTTTTATTGTAGGGAGCCAAATAATCTCTGTTATCAGATAAGATATAACCCCGGATGCCAGTTTCAGAGTTGAGCACACTAAATTCTACATCTTTGACGAGGTTGATGACATCATAGGTATGGCTTTGCCATTTGGTATCATCTTTCAACTTATTTATGCTGAAGTAAGAGGTGATTGCAGAAACCAGTACAAATGTCAATGAAATGGCGAATCCGGTTAGTACTTGTTGTTTAAAAGTGAGTTTAAACATATAGAGATTGATGCTTGAAAATTTTCAGTAATGTTAATTATTTTATTTCGTTGGATTTATTTGCTTAACCTCTGGAAATGGTCATCCTTGTTTGATTTCTATCATTTTGATTTTTAAGTTGTTGCGCTGGGACTTGTAAGAGCGCTCCAAATCATCCGGGAGCTAATTTCGACAAGTTCTTTGACATTATCAAATGCACGGTTTAATGCCAAATGAATGGTTAATATTTATGGTAGAAATTTTTTTATAAAATTATCCGAGCTCTTGTAAGGCCTGGGTATAAGTGGGGCCAATGGGAACAATCTGATCTTCAATCCAGATTTGATTGCGATCGAATTTCGTGATTTGGGCTCTCGAGATGATGAAAGCGCGATGAACACGGATGAATTTTTTTTGCGGAAGCAGGAGTAACATTTCATTTAGTGTAACCCGTGTACTCAGGAGTTTATTCCCTTTTAAATGGATTTGAGTATAGTTTCCAGAGGCTTCAATGAATAGAATTTCGTTAATGAGAACTTTAATTTGTTCATAACCATCTTTAATAAATAAAAATGGATCTGCGGGCGTGGTGTTGGCCTGGTTTCTATAATTATAGATTTCCAGCGCTTTGTTGCTGGCCTTTAAAAATCGGGCAAGGGAAAAGGGTTTGAGCAGATAGTCAATGGCATCCAGCTCAAAACTCTTGACGGCATGTTCTGAGTAAGCTGTGGTGAAAATAACCATTGGAGGATTGGTCAGACTATTCAGAAAGTCAATACCATTGATATCGGGCATTTTAATATCCAGGAAGATGAGGTCTGTTTTGTTGTGCTGCAGATAGGTTATGGCATCAAAAGCATTGGTGAAACTTGCTTTCAATTCAATAAAGGGTACTTTGGATGCATGGGAATTGATCACATCCAAAGCTATAGGTTCATCGTCTATCGCAATTGCAATCATTTTTTAAAGGTAACTATTTCTTTAGAATTGGAGGGTTAGGTGTATAAAGAACTCTTTTGCATTCTCTCTGATGATCAGTTCATGCTGCTTAGGGTATAGGAGTTCTAAACGGCGTTTTACATTCTGTAATCCGATGCCACTTTGCAGTTTCTCGGGATCGTTGTCCTTTTTTAAATGGATGCTGTTATATACATCAAAATACAGGGTTTGCGCCTGGGTTTGCAGGGAGATCTTGATGTGTGAAGGTTCCTGTAAACTGATGCCATGTTTAAATGCGTTTTCTACAAAAGGGATGAGTAACATGGGCGCGATTTGCAGGTTGTCGAGATGATCTTCAATTTGTGTTTCTATAGTGATATCCGAAGTTCTGGATATTCTTAATTTTTGCAGCGCAATGTAGTTGTTCAGATAGTCGATGTCTCTTACCAATGAGATTTTGTCCTGGTGGTTTTCCTGCAGCATAAACCGCATCATATCGCCAAGTTTCTGAATGCCCTCACCTGTACGCTCGGCTTTTTCCTGTAGGGCAGTTCCGTATAAAGTGTTTAGTGCGTTAAAAAGAAAATGTGGGTTGATCTGTGAACGTAAAAAGCTTAAGCTTGCATCTGATTGGCCCAGTTCTGTTCTTAATTTGGTGAGCTCAGTGGTGGCTGCAGTCCTTTTTTTATAGATGTGCCAGGATAAGGCAGCACTGACTATTAGTTGCGTACCTGTATGAACGAGTACAACAACTGCGGGTAAAATTCTATGCCCAAATAACATGGCGATTAGTCCGAGTGGAATGCAGGATATAATTGTTAGCAGGAATAGTTTCCAGAAATAGGATTTGAAAGACTTTCCATTACTTTTTACCAATGGGATCAGGTGGTAGATGGAATAGACTACGGTAGCTGTTGCGGCAAATGTTACGAGTGTCCAGCATAAGATCATTTCGAAAGGTGCTCCTGTTGCCAGTAGGAGCAGGAGTCCAACAAACCACACACCGGCACCAAATACGGCATCGAGCTTCATTTGATTGTTGGCATCCTGAATTCTTTTATCTGCATCATTAAAATAAACAATGAGTTTTTTCAGGCATACGTAAATGCTGATGATGAGGACGAGCCAGATTGAATATTTAAAGCCTTTTAGGAAAAAATAATTGTAAGCATCTGTTAAACTGTCAAACTGTTGAAACATGTATGCTTCCTTATAAGTATTGAAAATGCCTGTGATTATTCCGGTTGTAAGCAGCAAGGCAGTTAAGAGCACAATGGGAAGCGATTTGTCTTTTTGTTGAAATAAAGCTGGGAGGACGCAGAAATTCAGCAGCAGAAAACTGAAGTAAATTATGGAATATCGGAAAAGTTCGGGTAAGAAAAAGCTGGACAGGTAGGTGGAGGAAACACCTTCTCCGGAGTTTGAGATAAGCATTAGTACGGCAATGCCGTATAGTGCCGTAGCTACCCAGAATTCTATTTTTGCAATGTCTTTAAGTTTCATCGTCAGTTTGCTTTATTGGTTTGATGTACAATGTTACAAAGGCTATCGCATTCAAAAATTAAAATGTGATGAAAGGCTGGAAAAAAGTGATGAATTTAATTTTTACTTTTGTGATTATGATCGTTTACGGAATTCCAAATTGCAATACAGTAAAAAAAGCCAGGGTATGGCTTGAGGAAAATGGATTTGATATTGAGTTTCATGATTTCAAGAAAAAGGGGATCTCGGTAGAAAAATTGAACCAATGGTGTGATACTTTTGGTTGGGAAACTGTTTTAAATAAAAAAGGGACTACCTGGAGAGGTTTAGCGAAGGAAGAGCAGGATTGCATCACTGATCAGGCATCGGCCGTTAAGCTGTTGCTGCAACATACCAGCGCCATTAAGCGTCCTGTGGTAGAAGTAGATGGGAAGCCATTGTTGATTAGCTTTAGTGAAGCAGCCTACGGAAAAGCACTGAAGTAGACTTTTTGATTATTTTCGGTATCTGCTTAATGGCTCATTTTTTGCTTGTTAAAGTTTGTTAAAGTATAATTTACACCGCTCGAGAGCTTTATATTTGGGTCATGCAAAAAAAGTTATTTTTACTTTTCATACTTATTCTGCCGTTAAAAATCTGGGCGCAAAGTGCTGTTTCGGGTACGGTTTACGATTTTGATGATAAAAAATTTCCATTACAATATGTTAAGGTCAAAAATCTGACGAACAATCAGCTTGCTTTAACCAGAGCTACCGGGCAGTTTACCATAGCTGCCAAAGTAGGGGATTTGCTGGAATTGTCTTTTATGGGCTATCATACAGATACACTTTACCTGATCAATTTGAGTCCTAAATTGATATATCTTCCAGAAAATTCCAAAGCATTGAAGCAGGTGGATATTGTTGGTGCCAAAGTAAATTCATCTTTGTTGTCCCCTGATCCAGAAGCGCGACCTTACTCGCGCGTCGCAACTGATGGTTTGCAGGGAAAGAAGAATGGCGACCGTGCGGGCGGACTGTTGTTTAACCTGGGTTACGGTAAATATAAAAGGCAACAAGAAAAAATTCGATTGCTGGAGGAGCGTGATCAGTATTTGAATGAGATCAATGAGGTTTTTACAGAATCCTATGTTTCTGGTTTGGTTAAGCTTAAAGGTGAAGATTTGAAAAATTTTATGGCTTTATATCGTCCACCAGAGGAGCTGGTAAAAAGCGAGCGTCCGTTTAACTATGCTTATTATACGGTGCAGGCTTACCATACCTGGTTAAAACTTCCACCGGAGCAACGGAAACTATCTTCGGTACCTAAACTGAAGGCCGACTAATAAAACCGTTACAATGCTATTGGTTAGTCGTTGATTTTATACCTTTATTTAAAATCTAAGGCTAACTAAATTATGTTTCATAAACCAATTTTATTGTGGGCACTGTGGTGCGTGTGCGGGCTGACTGTTTTTAGTCAGGATCGTTCGCAGCAATCAGCGGGCTACGATCCACATGCAGCATTTGCTCCGCTTTTTTATACCTACAATGGTAATGAATATCGATCAGCTAATGGGTCGCCCGGACCAAAGTACTGGCAAAATAGGGCAGACTACAGCATCACCGCGGATCTGGATGAGACTAAGCATACCGTTTCCGGAACAGTAACGATCACCTACAAAAATAACAGTCCGGATAAATTGCATTACCTCTGGTTGCAGCTGGATCAGAATTTATTTGCTTACGGATCCCGGGGGAATGCCGTTATCGAATCGGGCAGCCGTTATGGTGCCCGGGGCGAAAAAGTGGAGGGTGGTTACCAGATCAGTGGTATTTCTGTTTCCCAGAAGTTAAAGCCAGTAAAATTTAGTTCCCTGATTGAGGATACACGTATGCAAATCCGTCTGGATCAGCCAATGGGCGCTGGGGGAGATGTGATTACCCTTAAGATGAACTTTTCGTTTGTTGTACCTGTAAATGGTTCTGATCGGATGGGGCACCTGACAACTGAAAATGGCGAGATTTTCAGCATCGCCCAGTGGTTTCCCAGAATGTGTGTGTACGATGATATTTTGGGTTGGAACACTTTACCTTATTGGGGTGCTGGCGAGTTTTATTGTGAATATGGGGATGTTGATTTTTCTGTTACTGTACCTGCAAGCCATATCGTTATGGGGTCGGGAGAGCTCCTGAATCCTCAGGATGTTTTCACTGCTCAACAACTACAGCGTTGGAATGCTGCAAAATTAAGTGATAAGACTATTGCAATCCGTTCAGAGTCAGAAGTGACCGATCCGAAATCGCGGCCATTGAAAGATAAGTTATGCTGGAAGTTCAAAATGAAGAATACCCGTGATGTGGCCTGGTCCTCGTCGAAAGCCTTTGTGTTGGACGCGGCACGAATTAACTTACCCAGTGGTAAAAAATCACTGGCTGTTTCTGCTCAGCCGGTTGAAAGTAATGGCCAGGACAGTTATGGCAGGGGAGTTGAATATGTGAAAGCGGCTATTGAACATTATTCTGGTAAATGGTTTGAGTATCCCTATCCAATGGCCGTGAATATTGCTTGTAATGTAAGTGGGATGGAGTATCCGGGAATTGTTTTTTGTGGCTGGACGGCTAAAAGATCAAGTGTATGGGGGGTAATTGACCATGAGTTTGGACATACCTGGTTTCCGATGATTGTAGGAAGTAATGAACGTAAATATGGCTGGATGGACGAGGGTTTTAATATGATGATCAACGGATTGTCTACGGCTGCGTTTAACAAAGGAGAGTATGATGTATCCCCTTCTAATATGCACATGCTGGCCAAACGGACGGAAAAACCAGAAGCCGAATACATCATGTTGAGTCCGGATGCCATGCGCGAAGCCAATATTGGCTTAAATTTATATTACAAACCGGCAGCGGGTTTAAAAATCTTAAGAAATGAAATTTTAGGTGCGGATCGTTTTGATTATGCCTTTAAGAAATACATTGAAGCCTGGGCTTTTAAACATCCTTCGCCTGATGATTTTTTCAGATCTATAGAAAACGGAGCGGGTGAGGATTTATCCTGGTTTTGGAGAGGCTGGTTTTTGGATAACTGGAAAATGGACCAGGCGATTACGGAGATAAAAGAAGTTAAAACTAATGGTCAGATTACCGGTTATGATGTTGTAGTTGCTAACCTGGAAAAATTGGCTATGCCGATTATTCTGGAAGTAAAAACAAAAAATGGCAAAACAGAAACGATTAAAGTTCCCGTTGACGTATGGATGCGGAATAAAACCTGGACGGTTTATTACCCGACAAATGAGGAAGTAGTTTCGTTTACATTAAATCCAAATCATGTATTACCGGATGTAAACGCTGAGAATAATGCTAAAACCGGACCTTTTTAAATATCACCAGGTATGTCTAATAAATATTGGCATTCTTAGCCTGGCGACCAGGCGATTACTTAAATAAGCCGTTCTCCTAGAAGACCTGGGAATAATTTGCGCTTCTTCAGCACAACTTGTTCCAGCCTTAGAGGAGAATGGTTTATTTACTTTTATTTGAAGAAACTTGCTTTCAATTTCTCGGCATCTACTATTGTTTCTGGTTCTTCCAGCTTAATGATCCATCCTTTTTGTTTTAAGGGCGCAATTTCTTCTTTAGCTACAGAAAGATCTTTTCCTTTAATATAGGTATGGAAGATCAAAGGTGCTTTAGGCTCAAAATTGGCCGGCGTGTTGAATAGTATTTCCAATCTGAATTTTGGCCAGATCTGGATGTCGCCCAATTGAGCAGAATAGATTTTTTTATTCGAATTGGCTGCAATGACTCCAGCGAAATCACCTTTAAACGTTCCGTTTTTTTCTGTTGTAAAGCTGGCCAGCAGCTGAAATGAGCTTTCATTAACCAGGTGAAAGTGTACTACAGAATTGCTGTGCTGATCTGCAACGAGGGCGAGGTAAACACCTTCTGTAATGAAAACGGCTTCGGCTACAGGGGTGTCAGTGCGGTTAGAGACGATATCATTGTCTGGTATGTCGCCATGGACCAGGGTTACTTTGCTGGCCAGTACCGGAATTTCAAAATCGTTGGAGTCGGTTACGCCAATGGTTGTTTTATCGATAATCCTGGTAATATATCCTTCTATGTTTTCGTCTACGAAACGAACAAAATCGCCTAATTTTAAATCCATCTTTTGATCTGTTTTAAGTAGTTTTCGATTTCCCTCCTGCATATTGGAGTAAATCTGTTGCTTTAAATGTGCCAATTAAATTTGGCCCGGCCGTAAATTTAGTTATTCTTATTATTTTTGTGGCATGGCAACACAGGAACAAGTAAATAATCCGCTACATGGCAAAACCCTGGAGTTTATTTTGAAGCAACTGGTATGGCACTATGGCTGGGAAGAAATGGGTATGTTGGTTAAAATCGATTGCTTTAACAACAATCCTACGATGAATTCCAGTTTGAAGTTTTTAAGGAAAACAGACTGGGCACGAAAAAAAGTGGAGAAGCTGTATTTAAATACTTTTCACTAACTGGCACGCCAAATTGTGCATTTCTATTTTTGAATGGGGTTAAGTTGCAGGGTTCATGCGACTTGATTGAAATTAGGGTCAAATTAAATTTCTGTTAACCCCTTGATTTATAAATTGTATTGTCTTACCTTTGCAGTCCCTTATTATAGGGGTAAAGTTTTTAAACATTAATAGAAAACAACAAAAGAACAATGCCAACCATTCAACAATTAGTTAGAAAAGGTAGAGTAGCACTGGAGTTCAAGAGTAAGTCTCCGGCGTTGGACAGCTGTCCACAGCGAAGAGG
>Ga0247805_1000969_pt1 | contig 14125 bp, 9 predicted proteins | sample UWRJL044104R1_FD_180930 | JGI IMG/M metagenome (GOLD analysis project Ga0247805, IMG submission 180930) | Plant litter microbial communities from Arlington Agricultural Research Station in Wisconsin, United States - UWRJ-L044-104R-1 | ecosystem: Environmental > Terrestrial > Plant litter >... | reverse complement strand
CGGAGCGTTCGGCGAGTCCCTCGAGCGTGAGACCGGCCCCGATCCGCAGGCTCCGCAGGTGATTCGCGAGCGGTGTGGAACCGCTCACGAGAAAGTTCTCGCCGGTTCTGCATGTTTTCTGCATGGTGTCGCACCGAGCTCGTCTGGTGAACTTGGTGTCAACGTCATCCTCGAAGAGTCGCAGACGTGTCGCAGTCGACGCAAGTTCGAACGGACGACGTCGGTGCCGCGACCGTGGTTCCGGTGAGTACTGCGGAAGGAACGTGATGTCGGAACCCAGGTCCGCGCTCGCCGAATACCTCCGCGCCCGGCGCGTGATGCTGGATCCCCGGGAACTCGGCTACCCGCACGATCCGAAACGACGCGTCGCCGGCCTGCGCCGCGAAGAGGTGGCCCACCTGGCCGGCATCAGCCTCGAGTACTACGTGCGAATCGAGCAGGGCCGCTACAACCAGATCTCCGACCAGGTTCTCGCCTCGCTCTCTCGGGCGCTGAAGCTCGACGACGACGGGCGCGCCTACCTCTACCGCCTCGCCTTCCCGTCCCCGCGTCCGGTGGTCGAGATCACCTCCGCTCCGACGGTGAGCCTCTCCGTGCGGCGGCTGCTCGACCAGATCACCGAGACACCCGCCTACGTCTTCGACCGCAATCTCGACATCCTGCACGTGAACGCGCTCACGTCGCTGCTGTCGCCACGGGTCTGCGTGCCCGGCAAGAATATGGTGCTCGAGCTGTTCGGCTCCGAGGCGAAGTCCCGCACGAGCGAGGTGTGGCTGTCGACCGCGCGCTCGGTCGTTGCTGCGCTGCGGTTCCACGGCGATCCAGACGATCCCCGCATGCGCGAGATCGTGGGAACACTGTCGATCCGCGACCAGGACTTCCGCAGCATCTGGGCCGAGCACCAGGCGAAGCCGTTGACCAGGGGGGTTGCTCCGAGCCACCTCGACGGCTTCGGCTGGTTCGAACTCCCGTGGCAGGTGCTCGACGTTCCCGCCGGCCACTTCTTGAGCGTGAGCATCGCGGCGTCGGGTAGTCGGGCGGAGGCGGCGATGAGCCACCTCATGACGCGACTGCACGCGGTAGGCGCCGAGTCCCTGCCAGCGGATGCGGCGCTCCGCGCCGAGCACTCTCAGCCGCAGCTCGCCGGGTAGCGCACTCGGGCGGCGATACCCGGCGACTGGTAGATTCGGCGCGACGAACGCGCGGGGGCGACCCCGCGCATCCGCTTTCGACGAGAGACGCCTCATAGCCGACGACCGTGCCACCCACCTGCCCGCCGACCAGGCGCCCCACTCGATCTGGCGCGGCATCCACCAGACCCTCGGCAGGGACACCGTCGGGGGAGCCCTGCTGCTCGGCGCCACTGTGCTGGCGCTCGTGCTCGCGAACACCGGTGCCGCCGGCTTCTACAACGCGTTGCGTGACTTCCGGTTCGGGCCGGAGGCGCTGCACCTGAACCTCAGCGTCGGGGCCTGGGCCGCCGACGGGCTGCTCGCGATCTTCTTCTTCGTGGTCGGGCTCGAGCTCAAGGAGGAGTTCGTCGCCGGCAAGCTGCGCAGCATGCGCACCGCGATCCTGCCGATCACCGCTGCGGTCGGGGGAGTGGCCGTGCCCGCGCTCATCTACGTGGTCGTCAATCTGCGCTCCGGCGCCGACGCGCTGCAGGGCTGGGCGATTCCCGCCGCCACCGACATCGCCTTCGCCGTCGCGGTGATCGCCGTGGTCGGCCGCAACCTGCCGCCCGCGCTGCGCACCTTCTTACTGACACTCGCCGTCGTCGACGACCTGCTCGCCATCTCGATCATCGCGGTCTTCTACACCGACGACATCGCCTTCGTGCCGCTGCTGCTCGCGCTCGTTCCGCTCGCCCTGTTCGCGGTCGCCGTGCAGCGCGGGGTGCGCGCCTGGTGGATCCTGATCCCGCTCGGCGTGATCACCTGGGCGCTCGTGCACGCCTCGGGCATCCACGCCACGGTCGCCGGCGTTCTGCTCGGCTTCATGGTGCCGGTCATCGCCACGAAGCGGGCGCGCGTGAGGGTGGGCGACGACGGCGCGGGCAGGCCGCTCTACGACGGGCTCGCCGCGCACTTCGCCGACCGCTGGAGCGTCGTCTCCACCGCGGTCGCGGTGCCGCTGTTCGCCTTCTTCTCGGCGGGGGTCACCGTCGGCGGGCTCAGCGGCCTGGCCGAGTCCTTCCAGGACACCATCGCACTCGGCATCGTGGCCGGCCTCGTGCTCGGCAAGGCGATCGGCATCACCGCGACCACCTTCTTGGTGACGCGGATCCCCGGGCTCCGGCTCGACCCCTCGATCCGCTGGGTGGACATGATCGGCATGGCCTTCGTGGCCGGAATCGGCTTCACGGTGTCGCTGCTGGTGGGCGAGCTGTCGTTCGGGGCGGGCAGCGAGTCCGACGCGCACGTGAAGGTCGGCGTGCTGGCCGGATCGCTGATCGCGGCCACGATCGGCGGCGTGATTCTGGCGCTGCGCAACCGGCACTACCGTTCGCTCGCGTCCTGACGGCGGGCAGCGGGGGAGCGCCGCAGATAAGACGGATGCGCGTGGTCGGGAGTGCGCAGAACTCCGGCCGAGAGCGTGGTGCGCCTCGAATCTCCGGCGCAACTACGCGCGTTGGTCGCTCAGAAGGAGCGGCGCCCGCCTGGAGGGTCCAGCCCCGTGCCGCTCCGCGACCGCGATGAGACCCGCCAGTAGCGCGCCGCCCACTCCGCGCCCGCGGGCCAGTCCGGCGCCCGCATCGCGCGCGATCATGTTAGAACCCACGGCGTCGCCCACAGGGCTCAGGCCGGCTCGGGCAGCAGCTCGGCGAGCAGCGCCTCGACGCGGGACTTGATGTCGTCGCGGATCGGGCGCACCTCCTCGATGCTCCTGCCCTTGGGGTCCGTGAGCTCCCAGTCCTCGTAGCGCTTGCCCGGGAAGATCGGGCAGACGTCGCCGCAGCCCATCGTGATGACGACGTCGGAGTCACGCACCTGCTCGGTGGTCATCAGCTGGGGGATGGCGGCGCTGATGTCGATGCCCTCCTCCGCCATCGCGGCGATCGCCGTCGGATTGATATGGTCGCCGGGCTCGGAGCCGCCGGAGCGCACCTCGATCGCGCCGCCGGAGAGGGCGCGCATGTAGCCGGCCGCCATCTGGGAGCGCCCGGCGTTGTGGATGCAGACGAAGAGAACGGTGGGCGTATCGGTCATGGGGTCCTCGCTGTTAGTGTCCCCAAAGCATAGACGCACATCTATGTATACGTCTACGGCGATGCGATCGTGTCGAGGAGCTCGCGCACGCGGGCCTCGATGTCGTCGCGGATCTCCCGGACGCGGGCGAGGGGGAGTCCGACGGGATCCTCGAGGTCCCAGTCGAGGTAGAGCCGTCCCGGATACACCGGGCAGGCGTCGCCGCAGCCCATGGTGATCACGACGTCGGCCGCGCGCACCACCTCGTCGGTGAGCGGCTTGGGGTACTCGCCGCCGATCGGTACTCCGATCTCGTCGAGCGCCGCGACGACCAGCGGGCGCACCGAACCGGCCGGCGCCGAACCGGCAGTGCGCACGTGCACGCGGTCTCCGGCGAGGTGCCGGAGGATCCCGGCCGCCATCTGCGACCGTCCCGCGTTCTGAACGCAGACGAACAGCACCTCCGGGGTGTGACCGGTCGCCGGACGATCCGCGGTGGCCAGGGCGTCCAGCCTCTCCGCCGCGAATCCGGCGGTGAGCGACGACAGCAGCCGGCTGGACCCCGACCGCTCGGCGAGCAGGGCGTGGCTCTCGCGCACGTAGCGGTCGACCGTCTCGGGCGCGAAGGTGCCGGCGAAGCGCTCGGCGAGGTCCCGGCAGATCCGCAGCAGCTGCTGCTCGGTCACCTCGCTCCCGGGTGCGTCCACCAAGAGCTCGGCGACCCGGTCGGCGCGGGCCGGTGCGATCGAGTACCAGGCGTTGCGGCCGTCCGGTCGCCTCTCGAGCAGCCCCTCGGCGAGCAGCAGCCGGAGGTGGTGGCTGACCGTCGGCTGGCGCAGATTCAGCTTCTCGGCGAGAAAGCCGACCATCCGCTCGCCGCTTGCGCTCTCGGCGATCAGCGTCATGATGCGTGCCCGCGTCGGATCGGCGAGCAGTCGCAGTCCACTTCTCGACCCGGCGGTTTCCATAGACGAGAGTCTATGCATGAGCGGATGGCCGCGCCTCGTCAGGAGACCTCGCGACCCGGGAGGCTCCGGAGGATTCCGAAAACCACGAGCACCGCCGCCACGACAGTGAGGGCGAGCCCGGCCACGGTGACTCCCGTCTGGAATGTCACCGCCTGCTGCGCGGTCCAGGTCGGCGAGGAGATGCTGCCGGTGAAGAACGCCGCGAGAATGGTGCCGGTCGCGGCGATCCCGATGCCGGTGGCGACCTCGCTCGACGTATCGACGAGGGCCGCACCGATCGTGGTGCGGTTCTGTGGAAGGCCGCGGATGACGTTGGTGCCGGCGACGACGCCGACCACGCGCATCCCCGCCGCAACCAGTACGAGAGCGACGGCGACCCACACGTAGCCGAAGCGGCCGCCCACGGCGAACACGGCGAGGCCGAGCACGACCGCGGCGGCGCTGATCCAGGCTGCCCGGTCCATTCCGACCTTGGTGACGAAGGGCCCGACGAGGCGCCCGCTGCCGAGCAGCACGACGACCTGGGGGAGCATTCCGACCGCGGCCAGGGCGGGCGGCCATCCCCAGGCGAACTGGAGCTGGAGGGTGACCATGTAGCCGAGGCCGGCGATCGCCAGGCCCGAAGCCGCCTTGTAGAGCAGGCCGCTGGACACCAGCGGGAGAGCGATGAGTTTCAGGTCGAGAAGCGGGTATCGGGCGCAACGCTCGCGGAGGACGAAGAGAATCGCGGCGATCACCGCACCGGTGGTCGCCGCCCAGGGCGCCACGGAACTGCCGCCCTCCCCGACGAAGAGGGTTGGAGAGACGAGGGCCAGCACGATCGTCGCGGTGCCGAGAAGTGCACCCGCGATGTCGACAGGGTCGCGGTGGAGTTCACCGGGGGCGTCTGCGGCGATGCCCATCCTGATGCCGATGAAGGCGAGAGCGGCGATCGGCACGTTGATCAGCAGCAGCACCTGCCACGGCGCGACGGCGAGCACGAACCCGCCGACGGTCGGGCCGATCGCCAGACCCACCAGGCCCACCGTCGAGATGAGCGTGATCGCCCGCACCCGCAGAGTGTCGTCGTCGAAGAGCCGGTACGCCAGGGCCATGGCACCCGGGGTGGTCATCGCCGCGGCGACGCCCATGGCGGCACGGACCGCGATGAGCTGCTCGTCGGTCGTGACGAATGCGGTGGCCAGGCTGGCGAGCCCGAGCAAGGTCAGGCCGATTAGCATGACTCGACGGCGGCCGAAGCGGTCCGCGACGGCGCTGAACAACAGCATGAGCCCGCCGAAGACCACCGCGTACACACCCGTGACCCATTGCAAGCCGGTCGTCGACGCGTGCAGTTCGCGGCCGATCGTCGGCAGAGCGACGTTCAGGATCGAGTTGTCGAGCATTTCGAAGAGGAAGACTGCGGACAGCCCGGCGAGGGCTATGGCGGCGGCTCCCAGACTCTGGGGGCGCTGAGACGATAGGTGGGACTCGTCGGTCGCGATGGGAAGTTGATTCTGGCGGCTCATGGCACTCTCCACTAAGGGGGAGAAGTGGCAGCTCTGTGAGCGACGTGTGAGCGCGGGCGAGGGCCCACGTTTTTACTTCCGGTGACGCAACCATAGCGGGCGATGCTTCGAACTTGCAAAACGCGGGAGGGGAGCGGTTCGCGTCGACAATTTCAGTGGTGTCCCTCGGCAGGTTGAAACTGACGCCCCTGCCTCCGGAGGGCGAAAGCTTCTGCTGGAATGGTGCCAATCAACGGCAACTTCCGCGTGATTTGAACGTTTTTGGGTCATCATGGATCGCCTCGAAACAACACGTTTTCCGCGAAGTGTTGCCATTCTGTTGCCACGACTGAATTTCGGTTCGGCGCCATCGTGTTGCCGGAACGGGCTAGCAGCTGCCGAATGGTATGACCAAAGTCGGTCTCGGCATTACCGAAAGCGCAGATCGAGACATGAAGCTACGGCTCCCCTGGAACTGCTACTTGGTCGCCCTATTCACTATGCAGCGGATGACCACGATGTTCTGCGGGGCGATCTGCGTAAGTATTTTACGTAGCGCGCTCGAAACCGTTGGCCGGACTTCCCAAACTAGAACTATTGAGAGATCTCATGTCATTTGTCATGCGAAAGTTGGGCTGCCCTCTTTTCTGGGTTTTCATCGATGAATTTTATCCGTCGAGCCCGAGGGCAAGTGGAACCCGATGTGACCGATGTAGACCTTCGTATCGGAGGTGACCTGGTCGTAATAGTGGATACGGAGCTTCTGCTGAGAGGACCAGCTATATGGCTTGAAGTGTGTCCACATATAGACGTGCCCGGAAGCCTCGACGGTCTCGGGAATTGGGAGAAGTCTATGGTCGGCTAGACGCTTGTCTTTGCGGGTGGCGCTGGTTTCATCAGGGGCGTGTTTGTTGGGCGGAACGTGAAAAGCACCTAGAGGGCCGGCCTCGCAGAATGTCTGTACGTTGCTCTTCCACGTTCCATCGAGACGTGCCTTGCGGTACGCGGCCAGAGTTCCGAGTGAGTCCCACGCTGCACTAATACCGGCTCCGTCTAGGTCTAAGCCCGCTATATCTTTCAAACGTCGCGGGTTGCCGGTAAACACGAGTCCGTTCTGTGCAAGTCGTGGATCCTCAATGAAGGTATTCCAATCAGTCGGACATTCGCCCAGCGGGTTTGAGGGCCCACCGTCATCCACCCAACTGAAGGCTGCCGCCGTGTCGTGTTCTGCGACCTTTGAACGCAGGAACGCGATTTCCCGGATCGAAGCCTCGTAGTTGACTTCTAAGCGGCTTTGCTCGGTGCTCAGGTCCCCATGATCTACCTGTAGAAGAAGCAGCTCGTCCTCCAACTCGTCGACCTTTACTCTGAGTTCGTCGTTGTCACCTAGCAGCTGGTCAATGGCACCGGTGTCAGGTTGTGTACGAGTGGCGGCATCGAGCAGCTCCAGCAAAGACGCTTCCTCAAGATCCGGCAGGGATAGGAACTCTTGTAAATCCGTGAGCTGCTGGGTCAGTTGCGAACGTGCCATGTCACTGGCTTCTAATTGCATTCGAAGCAGAGCGACCTGATCGTCAGCAGTCCTGGATTCCTGCCGTTCACGCTGCGCAGGTGCGACGCGAGCGTCTCGTGTGGGGGCGGCATCGGGAGAGGCTGGTGACGCCGCGGGAACCTGGTGCTGGATACGGGCGGCGTGTCGCGCTTCGATGCGCGATTGCAGAGTTGGTGTGGCTGGGCTGACTGCCGAGCGAAGTTGCTGCGCCGCTAGCCTGTCGAATGCACGTGACCAGTCCCTGACTGCCGGGGGAAGGCGAGACGGATGAGTGACCTGGTACTGGCGCACGAACGCTTCGATTACCCTCGCGATACGGGTATCACTTCCCGCCAACGCTCGCGCACTCAGCCAACGTGCTGTCTGTTCTAGCGCTGGGTCTGCGAGGTCAGCACCGGGCGGATACGTACGCAGTGTGCCCGGTTGAACGGCACGTCGGCCATGACGGTTGACGAACTCGACAGCTGAATTGGGGTCCAAGGACGTGATGTGGGCGATGCCCGCAGTGCGACGAGCCCATGTGTTGACCGCTGCAATCCATCTGTCGAAGTCCACGCCTTCAAGCGGAGCAGCGACAATCACAGGGAACCTGCGATCAGGATGATTGATTAGATCCTCGAGGTCGTCGAGATCGCTATGGGTGATGTGATGAGCCGTTGAATGCAATGGGCCGACGTCTGAGAAATCGACAACGCTCAAAATTAGATCAGCGACAGCAGGCTTCTCAGACCGACGCGTGCGGTCTGACGAGCTGGCCTGCACCATTAGCCATCCGCCGCCAGGCCCATCGAATGCCAGCACCGTAACGGTGAAGGTCGTGCCAGCATTTGTGTTCCACGCCCGAAGCCGAACCCCTGTGTCGCGGCCGGCCTGCCGGTGCACTATCTGTGCGCGTTTACTGCGGTCGCTGGTGGCGGCCTCGTCATTTTGAGAGATATCAATCTCGAGTCCGAGACGTTCCTTCACCCACACGGCAGCTTGGCCCAAGGCTTGGTCGAGCCAGCCGGTCGGAGCGTCTGTCGTCCAAAATGCTTGGTAGTCGAGGCCTGACGCTGTCCCGACTCCATCGGGGTCGATGCGCTTAGTCGTGGTGCCCTCAGTCGTACCCACTGCCGCCTCCGAATTTTGATGTGAGGAAAGGTTACTTCAAACGCTGGAGTGCCACGGTCTTCCTGACGAATCTGCTGCTGATTTCCAGCGGCAGGTGACTGAAACAATTAGTTGCCCAGAAATAGACGACTCCTCAGGTTGACTAGGGTGACTACATGAGGAAACTTGAGCTGTCGCTAAGAAACTGCCACGGAATCCGTGCAATGGATGCCACCCTGCCTTTCGAGCGCCTCAAGAAGAATTCGTTAGAGCCGCGGCAGGCGGTAGCTATTTACGCACCCAATGGGACGATGAAGTCGAGCTTCGCGAGGACCTTTCTTGATTACTCGCGAGGTCAGGACTCGTCGGACCATGTGTTCCCCGAGCGCGAGACGCGACGAGGAATCTTGGATGAGACCGGCAACGAACCCAATGCAGCAAACGTGGCGGTATTTCTCGCCTACGACGAGCAATACGCCCCAGACAAGTACGCCACAACTCTTCTCGTAAATGCTCCGCTCCGTGAGGAGTTCGAAACGATCCAGAAAAGCCTGTCGAAGATTCAGATAGAGCTGGTTGCAGCGCTGAAAAAGACGGCGCGAACCAAGCAGGATGTTGGACTGCTGGTGTCGCAGACCTTTACTACGGACGACGACAACTTCTTTGGCGCGCTCACGCGTGTGAGTTACGAGGTGGAGCAGATGGAAGAGCCGGTGTTCGCCGATATTCCGTATGACATCCTCTTCAACTCGAGTGTCGAAAAAGTCCTTTCTGATCCGAAGCTTCGGGAGTTGCTTTCCGACTACGTAGAGCGTCTGAACGAGTTGCTCGACAGATCGACATTTTTCAGTAGAGCATCCTTCAACTACTACAACGCCGAGACGGTCAGCAAAAGTCTCGTAAGCCAGGGCTATTTCAAAGCAAAGCACTCGCTGTTGCTCTCGGGCGAGGAGGACCCTCGTGAAGTGTCGAGTGAGGCGGACCTGACTGAGCTGATCTCCGACGAAAAGCAGCGAATCACGGAGGACTCGGAGTTGATGGTGCGACTTGGGGGCTTGGAAAAAGCCCTTAACGCAAATCAGGCCACACGGGACTTTTTCAAGTTTGTGTCCGACCGTCCGGAGCTGCTAGCGGAGTTCGACAACACCGATCGGTTTAAGGAGAAGCTTTGGGTCTCTTACTTCAAGGTGCATGGCGTGTTGTTCGCTGAGGCTGTAGATGCTCATAAGTCGTCCGAGGAGCGGCGGAAGAAGATTCTTGAAACTGCGGCGGCGGAACGCACTCAATGGGAGTCCGTCATTGAGTTGTTCAACGAGCGTTTTGATGTGCCGTTCACGCTCGTGCCTCGAAACCGAGTGAAAGTGATGCTCGCGCAAGAACCGTTCCTAACAATCGACTTTGATTTCGAGGACGGGGGAGGGTCCACACGGGTAAATCGAGAGCACCTGTTGCAAGTGCTAAGCACCGGAGAAAAAAAGGCGCTCTACATCCTGAACATTCTTTTCGAGGTCGAGGCGAGGAGGAAGTCTGGGGAGCTGAGCCTCTTCGTTATCGATGACATTGCCGATTCTTTTGACTACAAGAATAAATACGCGATCATCCACTACTTGAAGGAGATGGCGTCGGAGACGAACTTCCGGCTGGTCATCCTGACTCATAATTTCGACTTCCTCCGCACCATTTACGGCCGGGGCGTAGTGAGTTGGGGCGAGTGCTTTATCGCGGAAAAGAGTGCCGAACGTGTCAAGTTCAGCAAGATGAGTGGAGATCTCATCACCAACCCCTTCGAGGGCGATCTCAAGCGGAAGATGTTCACGAGCGCTCTCGAGCGGATCGCCTGTATCCCGTTCGCTCGGAACATCCTTGAATACAGCCGCGGGACTAAGGATCCGGACTACCTTCACTTGACCTCATTACTGCATCTGAAGGCAGACTCCCTCAGCATTACCCAAGGAGAGCTCGACGAGTCATTTAAAAAGGCGTTTGTGGGTCTGGAAACGGACGGATGGGCGGACCCCGGGGAGTTGGTCATCGACGCGATTTACCGCGAGGCCGATGCTTGTTTGGAAGCCGACGAAGGTGTCAATTTCGCGAACAAGATCGTCTTGGCCATAGCGGTACGTCTGAGGGCAGAGTCTTTCATGCTCAAGCTGATCAGCGAATCGTCCGTGACCGACGAGATCAAAAAGAATCAGACCTGGGAACTGTTTAGCCTCGTTGAGGATGGCGGCCTTGGCGAAGCGGATGAGTTGCGGCTGCTTCGGTCGGTGCTACTGACTACTGCCGAAACTTTGCACGTCAACTCATTCATGTATGAGCCAATCATCGACATGTCTGACCAGTCGTTGCGGAGTCTTTACGCCAAAGTTGCTGACTTGGATCGACTGCCGGCGTAGGAATGCTACGGCTGAAGTGGAGGCGAGCCCATCACGTCTCGCGAGAAAATGAACGAGCTGAAGGCTCTGCCCTTGGATCCTCGCGAGTCACATTTCGGTCTCGTAAACCTAAGGGTTCGAGATATCTGATTGATCGAGGTAGGTGGAGTCCGAGGCACCTAGTTCTCGAAGCGCGGTGACTCTCCAAACTATGTGCCTCAACCTCTTGGCGGACGCTGGGTATTCACGGTCCGTCACGAAACACCTGAAGCTCCTCGACAAGGTGGTTGGCCATACGCACGTGACGACTCGACCGCAGTCAACTGAACCTCTGCGACATGCTTGGCGGTTTGATCACCCCAATGACCACGAAATTGGAACAGTATGGCTCCGCGGCCGGAGCCGCAGGCCCTTCCTTTACCCCTTCCCCACGTCGGAAGGGGCAAGAGAAGGGTCTTGAATTTTAAGTCCTGATCAGCCGCCACCCCCGCGCTGCGCGCGCTCCCCGACCCCCCACTCTCACCGCTACGCAAGCTCCGGGTAATAGTGGGGGGTCGGGGAGTAAAGGGGTGGCGGCTGATCAGGACTACGAGATGGTTGCTGTTTGTATGTTGGCGTGGTTGAACTGGGTGAAAAAGACACCTCGGGGGAAGGGGAATCCAGTTGTGAAGATGGATGGACGATCGAAAGTCAGATCTCAGTACTAGCGTTTTTCCTTGGGAAGCATCAATGCTTACGAGACGTCCAGCGGTAAGCGATACCGCGTCATCTACCGCAAGCCCGATCACTCGCAAACTCAGAAGCGCGGGTTCAGGACTAAGCGTGATGCCGAGCTCTTTCTGGCGACTATCGAAATCGACAAGAGCCGCGGCGCGTACGTCGATCCGTCGAAGTCGCGGGTGCTGCTAGGGGAGTGGCTCGACAACTGGATGGCGGGCAGATCGGACTGGCAGCCGACCTCTCGCGAACGAGCACGGGGCATCGTCGAGATCCACATCAAGCCGAAGCTGGGTCAGTACCCACTCGGCGCTCTCGACCACCAGACGATCCAGAAGTGGGCAGGTGGGCTCTCGGCAAGCCAGGGCGCATCCAGCGTGCGCAAGATCGTCAACGTGCTCTCAGGCAGCCTGCAGATGGCCGTCAAAGACGGACGGCTCCCGGCGAATCCTGCGCACGGGCTCAACCTGCCGAAGGTCGGCAAACCGGCGAAGCGCTACCTGAACCACGAACAGGTGCGCGACCTCGCCGACGCGGTCGACACGCTCGGCAAAGGCATGTACCGCGGCGAACGGAACGGCTACGGGCTGCTCGTGAAGATCCTCGCCTACTGCGGACTGCGGTGGGGCGAGGCATCCGGTCTTCGCGTCAAGGACATCGACTTCAAGCGTGGGCGCCTCGAGGTGCAGCACACGATCGTCGAGGTCGATGGCGTGCAGCTCGACTCCCAGCCCAAAGATTATGAGGCGAGATCCATCCCGGTGCCGGCTTCGCTTCTTGCAGAGCTCAAGGCGCACGTCGAAGGCAAGGAGGCCGGCTCGCCGGCCTTCGCGGCAGCCCGTGGCGGCTGGCTGCGGGGGAGAGTGTTCCGTCATGGCTGGTTCGACGAGGCCGCGGAGATGATCGGTCAGGACGGCCTCACGCCGCACGAGATGCGCCACACCGCGGCGAGCCTGGCGATCAGCGCGGGCGCCAATGTCAAAGCGGTCCAGAGAATGTTGGGCCACGCCTCGGCCGCAGTCACGTTGGACGTGTACTCCGACCTCTTCGACAGTGACCTCGACACCGTTTCTGCCGCCCTCGATGAGCAGATTCTCGGCATAGGTGTCGCCAAAACGGTGTCACCGTCAGCGAAGCGAGCCGGATTTCGACAAACTCAACCCGCCTGAGCAGGAGTTTAAGGCGGTGCCCCTGGCAGGCATAGGCAGGATGGGGCTGTCCGGCTTGGATCACTGGATCGTGAAGTCTCCCGGCTTCCACGACCCGTCGAATGCTCGCGCGGTCGGGCCATAGAGACGAAGGTAGATAAACCAACCTCTACCGGGGATAGTTTCCACCCAATACGCGGATTCATCACCCGGATCCTCAGGCCCGAATCGCAGCTCGATATCTTCTCCTTCAGCGGCATCAGCGAGCTCGAACAACGAGCGCAGCGCAGCGCTGCCAGGGCCGGCGTCGATCTGGCTCCGAGTGATCGCGTCGTAGACCGTGACCGACCAGAAAAGCCCGGCGGGAATCGGACTGGGGACCTTCAGCGTGTAATCCCGCGCGCCATCGAGATACACGCCGTCGCTGTCATGGGCGTTGAACCAGTAGACGGAACCGCCTCCGGGGACACGTCCGAACATGGCCGGCGATGAAGCAATGGCCTGGTAGAACCAAATCTCTCTCGCAGTGACGTCGCTGTACCCATCGGTTTCGAAGAACACGTTGTCCGGCCGCAGGGACACCCACTCCCACTGACGGTCCGGCCAGGCAACGCGGTCAGGTCGGCGGTCGGCAAGCGACTGGACCCGCATATGCGCGTCGGCCGTGCGGGCGGCGGATTCGAGAATGGCGTGCATCCTCTCGTCGGGCTCGAAGGGGTGTCCCCGCCGGATACCTAAGACGGCCAAGTCGCCTTCGGCAACGCCGTCGCCGTCGCGGGCGGGCTCGTCTTGCATCGCTTGGTGGAGTAGTTCCCAGAATCGCTCTGTGCCTTGTACCGGTCCGGGCGAGGTGTCTTGGGGGTGACCCGACATGTCGATCCACGTCGGCTCTTTCCACGAGAGCGCCGGATCGAGTGGACGAATCACGACTGTCTGCAGTAGTTCGATTGCGGCAGCGACATCGCCATTCTTCGGGATGCCTCGGAGGCCGACGAGAATTTTGAAGGATCGCGCCTGGGCGGGGAAATAGCCCCCAGGGATTTCGCCATCGTAGCCCGGCGGGAGCAGCAGATAGGCGCCTCCCTTGCCAGCGTCACGGCCAGGGATGCCGACGTCGGTGATCCAACTCTGGTCGAAGTTCAGGATGGCACCGACGATCGGGCCCGGTGGAATCTCGGCAACCAGCGGACCCACGTGCAGGTCGAGCAGCGGGCCGCCATAAGGCGTGTCCGAGTTCAACGTCAGGCCGATCTGCGCGGGGTGAGTGTCCATGTAGCCGAAGACTTCGTTGACCCACACGCCGACCGCTTCCTGGCCGGCGAAAATGCTTGCTCCGGACACAAGCGGGAAAAAGTGCTTGTAGCACTGGACCGCCCGAACGAAATCCGCGTCGTCATAGGCAGCGATGACGGTCGCGGGAGTGGGGAATCCACCCGGGAATTCGAAGTTTGTGGGATGAACGGTCATCGCTAGTTGTAGTTCCCGGGGACGTTGTGATCAGCGTGGCGTGAGCTGAATAGGCGAAGACCTCCGGTATCGAAGTGGGTTACCACACTCAATTCGATTCCAGGAGGTCTTCGTGCTCCACGCTAATGCCCCGC
>Ga0247805_1000967_pt1 | contig 14132 bp, 10 predicted proteins | sample UWRJL044104R1_FD_180930 | JGI IMG/M metagenome (GOLD analysis project Ga0247805, IMG submission 180930) | Plant litter microbial communities from Arlington Agricultural Research Station in Wisconsin, United States - UWRJ-L044-104R-1 | ecosystem: Environmental > Terrestrial > Plant litter >... | reverse complement strand
CGTAACCATAAATCACTTTAATGTTTTGCGTCAGTTTATTAAAGGGAAAAGAACTTTTGGTGAAAGTAAAGGGCTGCAGAAATACATCAAAAAGAATTTTTCCTTATCTGATTTCAATGATTTAAAAAAGATGAAAAAGGATGTGGTGATTACAGTAACTAATTTTACAAGAAACGAAGCCGAATATAAATCCGTAAAAGATTGCACTTACGATGAGTTTTGTGACTGGTCCTGGATTTCCAGCAATTATGTTCCTTTTATGAGTTTGGTTACTAAGGATAATAATGAATACGGTGATGGAGGATTTTCAAGTTTGGTGCCAATAAGGGAAGCAATCAACCGTGGAGCAACTGAAATTGATGTGATTATTCTGGAAACTGAAGTTAATATGGAAAAAACGGTTATCGGTAAAAATCCGTTTTCACTGATGATTGATTTGTTTCGAATTGCTTTGGATCAGGTTGAAAAACACGATATTGCAATAGGAAAACTGATAGCAAACAATAAAAATGTAAAACTTAATTTATATTACACTCCTACCAAGCTAACTAACAATGCCTTGATTTTCAATAAGGAAGTCATGAAAACCTGGTGGGAACAAGGGTATGAATATGCTCAGAATAAGTCTGAAATTATGAGTGACAACAAGATATAAATAAGATTTTTAGAATGTAGATGTTGTAATTAAAAACACTACATTCTAAATTATATTACCACAATTCTGCAACCTCATTTTTTATATATCCTAAAGCTGCATTACTTGGAGATTGCTTTTCCAGTAAATCATTCAAAATCTTTTCACGCAATTTGTCTGCACTATCAATTCGTTCACTCATAGCAGCTTTACGAATGATTTGTATAGTGGAGTTTTTGGCTGTTGTAATAATTGTCCAGCATTCATCAGACATATAAATTTGCTGAGTTAAATTGTGTTCAAACTCTTGCTCAATCTGGTCAATTACAAAATTTTCATAATCATGTTTTTGTTGTGAAATCGGTGCAATACGAATTAACAGCTTGGTCAGGTTAATGCGTTCCAAAAATAATGTCATGCGTTCGTAAGCCTGCAAACGTATAGGTAATGATTCGGAATGAGCTTGTTTGTTTAATAAAAAAGCACGCTTTTTATCATTGTTTTTAATGTGCAGTTCAAAGAAGCTGTATGCTACAAATCCTGTAACAATGGCTGGTAAAGTATAACTCGCTAATTCTATAATTCTTGTAAAATCCATTTTCAAAATATTTACAGCAAAAATATACTTTTTGGCGATAAATCCACTTTAAATTTCTTCTAATAAACAAAATGTAAACTTTACTTTTGCAGCTGGTTTAAAACTTTATAACTATTCTGTTTAATGGAATCATATATAATAATTTTATTGTGTTTTGCAGCTTTTGCAGCAGGTTTTATTGATGCCATTGTTGGAGGCGGAGGATTAATCCAGACTCCAATTGGGCTAATATTACTTCCCAATCTGCCAGTCTCAACTGTTATTGGGACTTTGAAAATTCCGGCTTTCAGCGGAACTGCTTTTGCTGCATTTCAATATCTTAAAAAAGTTATTATTCAATGGAAGCTATTGTTGATTATGATGTGTCTGGCAGTTCCTTCTGCATTTTTGGGTTCTGCAATTTTGACTCTTGTAAGCAATGATTTTATGAAACCACTATTATTGGTCGTATTATCTCTTCTATTTATTTACACCTATGCCAATAAAAATTTTGGTCAGCATGTTGGGAAAAATCATTCGGCTAAAACTCAAATTTTATATGCAGTGGGAATTAGTGTTATAATTGGTTTTTACGATGGATTTATTGGGCCGGGTACAGGAAGTTTTTTTGTTGTAGCATTTATAACCTTACTTGGTTTTGATTTTCTACACGCTTCTGCGAATGCTAAAATGGTCAATCTCGCAACTAATTTTGGATCAATCTGCCTGTTTGTTTTTAAAGGAAAAATCATCTGGTCAATTGCAATTCCAATGGCAATTAGCAATGCAATTGGCGGCTGGCTCGGTGCTAAACTGGCCATCAATAGAGGAAATGGTTTTATCAGAATCTTTTTTCTGATTGTGGTAGTAGGAACACTTATCAGATTTGGTTATGATGTTTTTTACAGATAATTTTAATAGAACATAAATAAATGAATGATAACTGTCAAATTAGTATAATTTTCAACCATGGTAACAGCCTTAAGAAATGAAAAACAAGTTTACAATCATATTCACTTTTTGTTGCTTTTTCCGTTTTGCGTATTTTCTCAAATCTATGTTACTCCGGTAAAGGAATAAATTATATTCAAATTGTGTTGTACCGGACGTTATAGGAAATGACAAGTTTATTTGTATCTGATGTAAGATAAACTCTCATAGGAAAATCTTGTAATAATGCAGAAAAAAATTGCCTTTGCCAATCATATTTTAATAATTGGCTTATAAAATTTTAAGGATCTAAGTCACTAAATTTTAAAAACCTTAGTGACTTAGATCCTTAAAGAAAAGTTGGAAATAGCCAACGGAATAAGTGCTATTAATTCTTTATAGTTTTGAGAGTCGCCATTTTACCAGCTGAAAATATTTTTACAAAATACAATCCTGAACTTAAAGAAGTAAAATCAATTTTTATATTGGTAGTATTGTATAAATTTCTATATTGAAGTTGTCCTGATAAATTATAAACTTCAACTTTACTTATTGCTTCGCTATTAGATATTGTATAATAATCTTTAACCGAATTTGGAAAAGTTATAAGATCTGGTAAATGATTATTGACTTTTACGCCTAAATTGGATGAAAAAACAGTTACCGGCAACCTGTAATTACTTTCAATTCCGTTTGTAGTTTGTGATGCGTAATATGTAGTTCCTGTTACAAGTATTGTAGATGATGGTAAAATAGTTTCAGAAATACTGCTGCCTTTTTTTGTTACTTTATTATTTATACCGCAATCACTCTGCGTATTATACCATTTTAAATCTGTTCCTGTAATTTTAAGATCTCCCAAAGTTTGCCCATTACTAAATGTTTGAAAAATTTCTCCTGTAGGATTTGGATTAGAATTTAAGTTTGATATTTTGAAGCGGACAAGTCCATTTTTATTGATGTTTTCTATTTGTGTAAAATAATTATAAAATAAAAGATCTTCACAGTTTTGAACTTCAAATTTGCCGGATGTATTATAAATGATAGTATTTAGTAATGTTCCTTCTGAACTAAAAGTCAATTTATCTGTTGTATTTGTAGAATTGGAAGATAAAAATAAATTGATTTGATCATTTTCATAAAAATCATAATAGCTAATAGTGTTTTTATTGAAAGAATAGGTTTTAAAAGTTAAATCACTTGAACCATCAGCATTTATTCTGGACAGTAGTCGATTACTATCTGTTATCAATAATTTACCATTAGGTAATTCTTTAACTCTTTGATAATTCTGATACCCTGATTTGAAAGAAGAATCTATTGTACCATCTTCATTTAATTTTAGGACAGGATAATAGGTATGAGAAGAATTACTCTCCGTGAAAGAAACTAAGACTTTATCGTTTGAGAGAGGGAATAAACCTGTTGGCTTGTGCAAAAAAGAGGGTTTGTAGCTTGAATCAAACGAACCATCAGAATTGAGTTGGATTATATTGTAAGAATCGTATTTCCCAATCTTGCCTTGAAAAAAACCAAATTGACCTAGTATTACAAACTTTCCATTATTTAGTATTTTTATGTCAGATACAGATCCAATTTGATAGTAAGGATTATAACTAAAACTATTGTCAATACTACCGTCACGATTTAATCTAATTATACTTTTTGGTGCATTATTTATACTCATAGCGTCATCATGCATCAGGATAATCTTTCCGTCCTTTTGTTCAATAATTGCATAGCCAGTATTATTATCGGCAAATATTCTTAGTGAAGGATCTAATTTAAAAGTTGGATCAAATTCACCATTTTGATTAATTCTGCACATTTTTTTAAATCCTGTATCATTATAAGAAGAAAAGTTTCCAACTAATATCGTCTTTTGATCCATGAGAACTTTAGCTAAATAAGGATATTGATCATAATCATTAAACTCATCAAAAACCATATTTAATCCGGAATGAGGATTAAAAGTTAAATCAATGCTTCCATCTGTATTTATTCTATGAATTCTGGATCTGGTTATTCCTTCTCCATTTTTAAAATTACCATTAATAATCATTTTCTCGCTCTGAAAAAACAATGTGCCTTCACCGCTAAAGAGAGGTGAGTTATTTGTATATTTAAAAGTAGTGTCTATAGTTCCATCACTGTTTAAGCGAATATACTGATTGCCATCTTGTTGAAAAAGAATTAATTTATTGTCTTTTTGTAAATAAATTTTATTAACGTTAAAACTTTTGCTATCCAATGATTTAAATGAGGTGTCTCTTGTGCCATCAGTATTTAACCTAACTATATAGTAAGATATAGTTCTGCCATTCTCTACAAAATTGCAACCACCAGCAATAATTTTGCCGTCTGGCTGAACAATAACATCATTGATAGAACTGTTGTCGACTGTTTCAAATCCATTAGTAACAAATTTTTGAACAGGGTCAATAGTACTTTTTATTTTAAAGTTAGGGTCAATTTTACCATCAGCAAAGTATCGTGATATAGTATTGCGACCCGTAACTATATATTTTCCGTCACTTTGTATGATTAGTTTATTGCCTCCGGATTGCAATTTAAAGGTTTCGTCAATACTTCCGTCTGCATTTAAACGTACAATGCCTCCCGTGTAAATACCATTTACTTCCTGAAACAATCCATGGATAATAGCTTTGCCGTCATCCTGATAAATTATATTTTTTATGTCTACAGGAGAGGAAGTAATATTCTTTAAGTTCAAAATAGCAAAATCAGAATTAATATTTCCGTCTGCTTTAAATGCCTTCACTTTACCATCACGGTCAAGTGTTATAAAGCCACCATCAAATTTGGGAAATATTCGAATTTCCCTGGTTGTGTAAGAATCAGTCGAATTAAAAGCTTTGTCAAGGCTTCCATCTGGATTTAGAAGTATTACTTTGTAAGTGTATGAGTATTCAAAAACACTTAGTATTTTGTTGTTTGGAAGTACAATTGCACTATGTCCAATATTTTGTTGATAAACACCCGTTTCTTTTGCATTGAAAGTATTATCCAATTCGGGAGTCTGAGCTAGTATTTTAAAACTTAAAAGAAAGAATAAATAGTATTTTTTTTTCATAAATTGTTTTTATAAATTTTTTCAAAAGTAGTTTTTTATTCCAATGAATCTTACTTTTTAGATGTTTTTTTAAAATATTAACTGGTGATTTTTTTCAAAAAAAACATATTTTAAAAGTTAAAATTTGTAGTTTTAAAGTTGACTCTACTCGTTAGTTTATTCATTCATAAATTCTTATTTTTGCATAAAAGGAGAACAATTTCATGCATAAATATATTGACCAGCTCAACGAAGCACAACGAGAACCCGTTTTACAAAAAGATGGGCCAATGATTATTATTGCTGGTGCAGGTTCGGGAAAAACCCGTGTATTAACAATTAGGATTGCTTATTTGATGCATCAGGGAATTGATGCTTTCAATATACTGTCACTCACCTTTACAAACAAGGCGGCCCGTGAAATGAAGCACAGGATTTCAGCAATTGTTGGTGCCAGTGAAGCAAAGAACTTATGGATGGGAACTTTTCACTCCGTTTTTGCACGTATTTTACGTTCAGAATCAGAGCATCTGGGTTATCCTTCCAATTTTACCATCTATGATTCTCAAGATTCTCAACGACTGATTTCTTCCATTATTAAAGAAATGCAGCTCGATCGCGATATCTATAAACCAAAACAAGTTTTAGGAAGGATTTCAAGTTATAAAAACAGTCTTATTACGGTTAAGGCTTATTTTAATAATCCTGAATTGCAGGAAGCCGATGCGATGGCGAAAAAACCTCGCTTAGGAGAGATTTATCAGCAATATGTGGAGCGATGTTTTAAAGCCGGAGCCATGGATTTTGATGATTTATTATTGAAAACCAATGAATTACTAACTAGATTTCCGGAAGTCTTGGCTAAATATCAAAATCGGTTTCGTTACATTTTGGTTGATGAGTATCAGGATACGAATCACTCGCAATATTTGATTGTTCGTGCCTTATCTGATAAATTTCAGAATATTTGTGTTGTTGGTGACGATGCCCAGAGTATTTATGCTTTCCGAGGTGCGAATATCAACAATATTCTGAATTTCCAAAAGGATTATGAAGGAGTCAAAACATTTAGACTGGAGCAAAATTATCGATCAACACGAAATATTGTTGAAGCTGCCAATACCATTATCGATAAAAATAAAACCAAACTGGATAAGATTGTCTGGACAGCTAATGATTTTGGTCCGAAGATAAAGATACACAGAAGTTTGACTGATGCCGAAGAAGGTCGTTTTGTAGCGAGTACTATTTTTGAGCAAAAAATGCAGAATCAATTGCAAAATGGGGCTTTTGCAATTTTATACCGTACCAATGCACAATCTCGTGCTATGGAAGATGCCTTGAGAAAACGCGATATTCCGTATAGAATTTACGGAGGATTGTCATTCTATCAGCGTAAGGAAATTAAAGACGTATTGTGTTATCTGCGTTTGGTAATTAACTCAAAAGATGAGGAAGCATTGATTCGTGTTATCAATTATCCGGCACGAGGAATTGGTGATACAACTGTCGAAAAATTAACCATTGCAGCCAACCATTACAAACGTTCAATTTGGGAAGTAATGGTAAATATTGATAAGATTGATTTGAAACTCAACGCTGGAACAAAGAATAAACTGAAAGATTTTGTAACAATGATTCAGAGTTTTCAAATTATTAATGAAAATCAGGATGCATTTTACATTACGGATCACGTTGCCAAAAAAACAGGTCTGGTTCAGGAATTAAAAAAAGATGCAACTCCTGAAGGAATGGCTAAAATTCAGAATATCGAAGAGCTGTTAAATGGTATAAAGGATTTTACCGAAGGACAAATAGAAATTGACGGAGCGAGGGGAGCCTTGTCTGAATTTATGGAAGATGTGGCACTTGCAACTGATTTGGATAAAGATACATCTGATGAAGACAGAGTGGCTTTAATGACAATTCACTTAGCGAAGGGACTCGAATTTCCTCATGTTTTTGTTGTTGGAATGGAAGAAGATTTATTTCCGAGCGCCATGAGTATGAGCACCAGAAGTGAGTTGGAAGAAGAAAGAAGATTATTTTATGTGGCTTTGACTCGTGCAGAACATCAGGCTTATTTGACATATGCACAATCTCGTTATCGTTGGGGAAAACTGACGGATAGTGATCCATCCCGTTTTATTGAAGAAATTGACGGCCAATATCTGGAATACTTAACACCATCCGAAAGTAACTATCGATACAAACCAATGATTGACAGTGATATTTTTGGAGATGTAGACAAATCAAAACTAAGGCTGGCAAAACCAATTGGAGGAACACCACCAAAGTACATCACAGATAGTGAACCCAAACCGGATTTAAATATTCGTAAATTGAAACCTGTTGCAGGAAACAATCCTAATAATAATGCACCAAATTTATTTGACAGTAAATTAACCATAGGAAATGTTGTAATGCATGAACGTTTCGGAAAAGGAGAAGTTATCAATTTAGAAGGAGTTGGTGCTGATAAAAAAGCCGAAATAAAATTTGAAGTTGGAGGGATAAAAAAACTCTTACTTCGATTTGCAAAACTCGATGTTATAGGATAAAAACAAGTTTCAAAGTTTCAGGTTTCAAGTTTTCCTGACTTTGCGCAAATCTTTGCGAACTTTGCGGTTAAACATTATGCGAATTATCTTGAAACTTGAAACTTGAAACAAAATAAACTTGAAACAAAGATAAAATGGCCGAATTCATAAAAATATATCCGGACAAACCTAGTGAAGCTGCCATTGCAAAAGTGGTTAAAGTGCTTCAAAATGGAGGTTTAGTAATCTATCCAACTGATACCGTTTATGGCTTGGGTTGTGATATAACCAATTCGCGTGCTTTAGAAAAAATCGCAAAAATTAAAGGAGTAAAGTTAGAAAAAGCAAATTTCTCTTTTATCTGTCACGATTTAAGTAACTTGTCAGATTATGTAAGACAAATCGATACGTCTACATTCAAAATTTTAAAAAGAGCCTTGCCAGGTCCTTATACATTTATTTTGCCAGGAAATAATAATTTGCCCAAAGAGTTTAAAAAGAAAACGACGGTCGGTATTCGTATTCCTGATAATAGCATTGCCTTGGAAATTGTTCGAAAGTTGGGAAATCCGATAGTTTCAACGTCTATAAGGGATGAAGATGATGTAATAGAATACACAACTGATCCTGAATTAATATTCGAGAAATGGCAGAATCTTGTTGATATGGTTATTGATGGAGGATATGGTGATAACGTTGGATCAACAATTATTGATTTGTCAGAACATGAGCCTGTTGTTATAAGAGAAGGAAAAGGTGACGTGGGAATTTTGTAAATAAAAACCTAAATCTGTTAGCTTTTAAAAAATAAATAGTAACTTTATTAATAGTTAAAATTTAGTTAGTTAATTAAAAAATGTTATCCTTTGTTGTTTAGGGATATTAAAAAAGCAGGTCAATTGACCTGCTTTTTTTTGTGTATTAATAAGATTTGAAAAACTATTGTTGTTGTTTTTTCATTTCTTTTTCGATCATTTCATAAAATTGATCAATTTTTGGCATAACCACAATTCTTGTTCTTCTGTTACGAGATTTGTTATCTGGTGTGTCATTAGCAACTAATGGAACATAAGAACTTCTACCTGCAGCAATTAATTTAGCAGGATTCACTCCAAGATCATTAGTTAATACACGAACAATTGAAGTAGAACGTTTCACACTCAGATCCCAGTTGTCAAGTAAAACACCATTGCTTCTGTATGGAACATTATCAGTATGACCTTCAACCATACATTCAAAGTCTGGCTTATCATTAACTACTTTTGCAACTTTAGCCAAAACAGATTTAGCTTTGTCAGTTACGTCATAACTTCCGCTTTTGAAAAGTAATTTATCAGCAATTGAGATGAAAACAACACCTTTCTCAACGTTAATTTCGATATCCGGATCATTAATTCCAACAGCTCCTTTTAAACTCGTAACTAAAGCTAATGTTACACTGTCCTTCTTAGTTAATGCATCCTGAAGTCTTGAGATTTTCAGATCTTTTTCTTTAAGACTCTCAAGTGATTTTTCAAGATTTTCAGCTCCTTTTGTAGTTAAAACAGTTAAGTCTTTTGAAGTACTAATCAAGTCCTTATTATGTTCTTTATAGCTTTGAGCTGTAGCAGCTAATCCTGCTTTCTCTTCTAAACAAGTATTTAGTTTTACTGTGCATGAATTTAATAAGTCTTGGGTTTCTTTATTTTTAGCTTCCAATTCAGCATATTTCTTTTTTGAAACACACGAGGTTAAAGCTATTAGTACTGTTAAAGCGATTGCTATTTTTCTCATAAACTTAGATTTAATGTTAATTACAAATTTAATTTTTAATATTTTGAATACTGTTAAAGATTTCTTTAAAAATTGTCAATTTTTTTATATAATATAGGAAAACGATACTTTTCACGGTATAGTATTGTTGCATTTGGAAATATTTTCTCTTTTTAAGATAAGTAAGTGAAACACAATAAAATGAAAAATGCGCATGTAAAATTGCAATCGAATGTTTCCATTTTCCTTGTGTTAAAAATCGCACACCAGCTATTCCGTCTAAAATCATTCTGAAGAAAATAACGAAAAACAAACCTTTTTTAGGAAGGTTTTTTACGAGCATTAATAATGAATTTCTAAAATTTAAATAGGTCTTCTTCGGATTTCCTTCTTCTAATGTCGCTCCGCCCACATGATAGACAACGGATTGATAATTGAATTTAATAACATGACCATCATTTTGTGCGCGCCAGCATAAATCTATTTCTTCCTGATGAGCAAAAAATGATTCATCAAAACCTCCTAATTCATGATAGACTTCTTTGCGTATGAAAAAACAAGCACCTGAAGCCCAAAACAATTCACAATTATTATCATATTGTCCATTGTCTTTTTCAAGGGTATCAAAAATACGTCCTCTACAAAATGGATAACCAAATTTATCAATGAAACCACCTGCAGCTCCTGCATATTCAAAATATTCCTTGTTTTTAAAATCAAGGATCTTAGGCTGGATAATAGCTGTGTTTTTTTCCGTGTCAAAGGTTTCAACTATTGGTTTCAGCCAGTTTGCAGTTACTTCAATATCAGAATTGACCAAAGCATAAATTTCAGCATTTACATCTTTTAAAGCATCATTATAACCTCTTGCAAAACCATGGTTATCTGTGTTTTTTATAATTTTTACAGAAGGAAAATTATTTTGAACATATTGTACAGAATTGTCCGTTGAAGCATTGTCTGCAACATATATTGTGGCTCCTGCTGAAAATTGAATAACAGAAGGTAAAAATTGCTCTAACAATTTTACTCCGTTCCAATTTAAAATGACAACTGCTATTTTATCCAAAAGTGTTTTTTTTTGTAATTTATTTTATTCCTTATAATTAGGCAAGGATTGGAGAAAATGATATTTCTCGTTTTCAAAATCCATTTGACAATAATAATGATTTAATCCGTTTGTGACTTTCAAAAACCGTGCCTGCATTGTCATATTATAACGGGCAATCTGATCAAAAGTTGCCTGCGATATTTTTACTTCGGGAGCTTTGCATTCTACCAATATATGTATAGAACCATCCGAATTAAAAACCACTACATCATAGCGTTTTCGTAATCCGTTGACCGTTAAAACTTTTTCTACATTGATGAGCGATTTCGGATATTTTTTTTCATCCATTAAATAGTGAACAACATGCTGACGAACCCATTCTTCCGGGGTTAGAATTATGAATTTTTTTCTGATTTCATCAAAAATAGACACTTTATTTTCGCTATTTTTGAATCGGAAAGCATAAGAAGGAAAATTTAATCGCTGCATAAAGCAAAAATATAAAATAGTTTCAGGTTTCATGTTTAAAAATTTCAGGATATTGAAACGAGAACTTGAAACCTGAAACTTGAAACAAAATATTGAATGGACGAAGTTGTAAAGATTGTCAATGATATAAAAGCAGGTAATATAAAACCGATTTATTTTTTAATGGGTGAAGAACCTTATTATATTGATAAATTATCTGAATATATTGAGCAGAATGTACTTTCGGAAGAAGAAAAAGGATTCAATCAAACAGTTTTATATGGAAGGGATGTTTCTGTTGAAGATATCGTTTCAACCTCAAAGCGCTATCCTATGATGGCAGATCGCCAGGTTGTAATAGTAAAAGAAGCACAGGATTTATCACGAACGATTGACAAAATCGAATCCTACGTTAATAATCCAATGGAAACAACTGTTTTGGTTTTTTGCTATAAATACAAAACACTGGACAAACGTAAAAAAGTAACCAAATTATTAGCCCAAAAAGGAATCGTTTATGAAAGTAAAAAACTCTACGAAAATCAGGTTGGAGATTGGATAAAACGAGTTTTGGCAGGAAAAAAATACACCATTGACCCTAAAGCCAATGCCATGCTGGTAGAATTTTTAGGAACAGATTTAAGTAAAATCAATAATGAGTTGGAAAAACTACAGATTATTTTACCACAAGGATCTGTAATTACGCCACAACATATTGAAGAAAACATTGGTTTCAGTAAAGATTATAACGTTTTTGAACTTCGTAAAGCAATAGGTGAACGCAATCAGATAAAAGCATACAAAATTGCTGAGAATTTTGCTCATAATCCTAAAGAATATCCATTGGTTATGACAACCGGCTTAGTGTTTTCTTTTTTTATTCAGATATTAAAATACCATGGCTTAAAAGATAAAAATCCAAAAACGGCTGCTCCAATTTTAGGAGTTAATCCTTTTTTTATGAAAGATTATGATATGGCACTCAAGAATTATCCCATGAAAAAAGTCAGCCATATCGTAGGAACGTTGCGTGATATAGATGTCAAAAGCAAAGGTGTTGGCGCCAATGCTTTACCGCAATCAGATTTGTTAAAAGAAATGCTGTATAAAATTTTTAATTAAGCCGTGAAAATTCACGATATTTGCACTTCTAAAAAAATAATACCACTTTAAATTAACGACACAATTATGGGAATGAATAAAAATACCGTTTTAGGATGGGCTACTTTTATAATGGTAATCATGGGATTGTTACTTATTGGTCTTGGAGCTTTTAGATACAGTGAAGTATCGGGCTGGGGATTTGCGGCAGCAGGAGTTGGTTTTTTAGCCAATGCTTGGGTTTTTAATGCTTTGAAAGGCAGAGTTTAATAAAAATCAATTACAAAATTCAATCACAATATCAAATTCAATAAATAATTAAAAATAAAAAATATAAAAAATGTCAGACGATAAGAAAGTAATTTTCTCAATGCAGAAATTGAGCAAAACCTATCAAGGAGCAGACAAACCAGTGCTTAAAAATATTTATTTAAGTTTCTTTTATGGAGCTAAAATTGGTATTTTGGGACTTAACGGTTCAGGAAAATCTTCTCTTTTAAAAATTATTGCGGGAGTAGATAAAAATTATCAGGGTGATGTGGTTTTTCAACCAGGTTATACGGTTGGTTATTTAGAGCAAGAGCCAATTTTGGATGATTCTAAAACCGTTATCGAAATTGTTCGTGAAGGAGCGGCAGAAACAATGGCAGTTTTGGAAGAATATAACAAAATCAACGATTTATTTGGTCTTGAAGAAAACTATTCTGATCCTGATAAAATGGATAAATTGATGGATCGCCAAGCTGCGTTACAAGATAAGATTGACGCTCTTGGTGCTTGGGAAATCGATACAAAATTAGAAATTGCCATGGATGCATTGCGCACGCCGGATGGTGATACACCAATTAAAAACCTTTCCGGAGGAGAGCGTCGCCGTGTCGCTTTATGTCGTTTGTTATTGCAACAACCTGACGTATTGCTTTTAGATGAGCCTACCAACCACTTAGATGCAGAATCTGTACTTTGGTTAGAGCAGCACTTAGCACAATATGCCGGAACTGTAATTGCAGTAACGCACGATAGATATTTCTTGGATAATGTGGCAGGCTGGATTTTAGAATTGGATAGAGGAGAAGGTATTCCTTGGAAAGGAAACTATTCTTCTTGGTTAGATCAAAAATCAAGCAGAATGGCACTTGAAGAAAAAGTAGCTTCTAAACGTCGTAAAAACTTAGAGCGTGAGCTGGACTGGGTTCGTCAGGGAGCTAAAGGTCGTCAAACTAAACAAAAAGCGCGTTTACAGAATTATGATAAATTATTAAATGAAGACCAAAAACAACTGGATGAAAATCTGGAAATCTATATTCCGAACGGTCCACGTTTAGGAACCAATGTCATCGAAGCCAAAAATGTAGCCAAAGCTTTTGGAGACAAACTATTGTATGATAACCTGAACTTCACTTTGCCACAAGCTGGAATTGTTGGAATCATCGGACCAAACGGTGCTGGTAAATCAACCATTTTCAAAATGATTATGGGCGAGCAAAAAACGGATAGCGGAGAATTTTCTGTTGGAGAAACCGTAAAAATCGCTTATGTAGATCAGGCGCATTCTAATATTGATCCGAATAAATCAATCTGGGAAAATTTTGCAGATGGTCAGGAACTAATCATGATGGGCGGAAAACAAGTAAACTCAAGGGCTTACTTATCACGTTTCAATTTTGGTGGTGGAGAGCAAAACAAGAAGGTTTCAATGCTTTCAGGTGGTGAGCGTAACCGTTTGCATTTAGCAATGACGTTGAAAGAAGAAGGAAACGTATTGTTACTGGATGAGCCAACCAATGATTTGGACGTAAACACACTTCGTGCACTTGAAGAAGGTTTGGAAAACTTCGCAGGTTGTGCCGTAGTAATTTCGCACGATAGATGGTTCTTAGACAGAATTTGTACACACATCCTTGCTTTCGAAGGAGATTCTGAAGTGTATTATTTTGAAGGAGGATTCTCTGATTATGAAGAAAATAAAAAGAAACGTTTAGGTGGTGATTTAACCCCAAAACGTT
>Ga0247805_1000966_pt1 | contig 14133 bp, 10 predicted proteins | sample UWRJL044104R1_FD_180930 | JGI IMG/M metagenome (GOLD analysis project Ga0247805, IMG submission 180930) | Plant litter microbial communities from Arlington Agricultural Research Station in Wisconsin, United States - UWRJ-L044-104R-1 | ecosystem: Environmental > Terrestrial > Plant litter >... | reverse complement strand
GGAAGTCATCCACAGAAAGTGTATTCTGGCTGCGCTAAGATAAACCTGCCTGTCTTCATACTATATACCGGATATATCACTCCACAGAACAACATCAACACCTAACAGAACACACTAAGCATTGACATTCGAAATAATATTGTCATAGCGAGGAAAGAATAATTGATCCTATTATAACGATGATAGTTTTGTGGTTGTGGCTACGCTCCAGATGACGAGATGGATCATGAACGGTTGCCCGATGGGACATCCTTAAAAAAAAGGAGATGAACATATTTATGTCCTAGGAGTTGTGCCCCCCTTCGGGGCATTATTCCAGACATAAATATGTTTATCCCTTTTTTTAACTTTTAAAAGGGCAAACCTCATGATCTATTGAGGAGTCATAAATTTTAGATCTACGTTAATCGCCACATAAGCAGCAATCAAAATGGCCACAACCAGCACCGCAAGACCGATATAGTTTTTTTTCTTATCCTGTTTAACCAACCAGATTAGAAATAAGATAAAGGGGATCAGCATTAGGCCAAAAAACAAAAAACTCATCGAATTCATAACTGGTGATTTATTGGTTTACTTATTATATTGCTATCTTTTTTCTTACACATATATGGTAGTCGATTAATCGAAATACATGTATATCAATGTATAACGGTTACATTATTATTCAGATGTTACCGTGTTGAACTCCATTCTGGATGCTGGTGCGATATCCTGCCCCACAAATTCTTTATTAAGAAACTTGTAGTGGCCCGCAACAGCAATCATTGCAGCGTTATCCGTGCAATATTCAAACGCAGGAATAAACACCTTCCAGTTCAATTCCTTTGCCTTTTGTTCCAATGCGGCTCGTAGTCCGGAGTTGGCTGAAACGCCTCCGGCGATAGCTATTTCATTGATGTTGTATAATTGTGCTGCCTTTTTCACTTTGTTTAGCAGGATATGTACAATGCTATGCTGTACAGAGGCGCAGATATCATTCAGGTTTTCAGCTATAAAATTTGGGTTTTCCTTTTCCTGGGCACGGATGAAATACAGGATCGCAGTTTTTAAACCGCTGAAACTATAATTAAGGTCCTTTATCTGTGGTTCCGGAAATTTATAAGCAAGCGGGTTACCCTCCTTTGCATGTAAATCAATCAATGGCCCGCCCGGATAGGGAAGGTTCAGGATTTTCGCCGTTTTGTCGAACGCCTCCCCTGCTGCATCATCCAGCGTTTCTCCAACAATTTCCATATCAAAATAGTCTTTCACCAGTACAATCTGGGTATGTCCCCCTGAAACGGTGAGGCAGAGAAAAGGAAAAGAAGGTTTTGGGTCTTCAATAAAATGCGCAAGGATGTGGGCGTGCATGTGGTTGATCGCAATCAGCGGAAGGTCCAAAGCCAGGGCAAAAGACTTGGCGAAAGAAACTCCCACTAATAAAGAGCCTAATAATCCGGGTCCACGGGTAAAAGCTACAGCATTGATATCCTTTTTACTTACTTTAGCATCCAGTAACGCTTGCTGTATTACGGGAACAATATTTTGCTGGTGAACTCTGGAAGCTAGTTCTGGAATAACACCACCATAATTTTGATGAATAGTTTGGTTTGCAATAACATTGGCAGTAATTTTGCCGTTGTTACAAATAGCAACAGAAGTTTCATCACAAGAAGATTCGATAGCGAGTATTACTGACACGTTTATATTTTATTAAGCTACAAAACTATCAAAAAACTATTAAAAATACTTCTTTGGTTTATTGCATCAATCTTGCTGTTGCTTGCGATTATTTTATTTTCGCTTCAATTTAAGCCTGTGCAGACATTTGTAGCTAAAAAAGCCGCTGCATATCTCTCAAAAGAATTAAATACCACCATCTCTTTACGCAGTATTTACATTAGGCCGTTTAAATCCGTGGTGATTGAAGACCTGCTGGTGCTGGATCTGCAAAACGATACACTGCTTAGTACACCTAAGTTTATTGTAGACCTGAATTTGCTTTCTTTTGAACAAAGAAAGATAGACGTAAATACCGTGCAGATCAACGATGGATCCTTTTTTCTGAAATCATACAAAGAAAAAGATAAAGGCAGCAATATCGATTTTATCATCGATTACTTTGATTCGGGCACTACTACAGTTAAAAAGAAAAAAAAGCCATACGAGATATCATTCGACAGGATTATCCTGAACAACCTTCAGTTAAAGTATAAAAACCTTAAAAAGGATACTGTTATTAATGGGGTGAATTTCGACGATGTGGAGTTGACTAACCTCAATGGGATTGTGGAAGGTCTGGATACAAAAGAGCACCTGATGAAAGCCGCAATCAAAAACCTGACCTTTAAGGAGAAAAGTGGGTTTTACCTGAAAAACCTGACGGCAGCCACAACGATTGATACAAACCATATTGAATTAAAAAACCTGTTACTGGTTACTAATAACAGCCGGCTGTCAGACTATTTTGATATGAAATTCGGGAGTTTCAGTGATTTCAGCGACTATATCAATAAAGTCAGGATGAAAGCCGTTTTCAAAAACGGTCACCTTGCTTCCAGAGATATCTCGTATTTTTCACCCGAGCTGTCTAAAATGAACCTGGATATTGATGTTGACGGACAAATCACAGGGCTTGTAAATAATCTTAAGGCGAAAAAACTTTCTGTTAAGGCGGGAAAGGCAACTTATATCAAGGGAGATTTTAACCTTAAAGGACTGCCAAATCTTAAAGAGACTTTTATGGAGTTCAAGATTGATATGGCTTCCACGAATAAAAAAGATCTTGATGATATACTGGGTAATACTACAGGTAACAAGACTAAAGTCATACCTGTCATTGTAGAAAAATTCGGCACGATCTATTTCAACGGTAATTTCACAGGATTTACTAACGATTTTATCGCTTTTGGCGAATTTAAAACCAAGCTGGGCCGGGTGGTATCTGATGTGAACATGAAGATTGACAAGATGGGCACACCTTCGTATTCTGGAAATGTAAAAACATACGATTTCAATATCGGTAACCTGATCAATGAAAAAAGCCTTGGTAAAGTTACAGCCGCTGTTTATGTAAAGGGCCGTGGAACGGAAGTAAAAAGCCTGAAAGAAGAGATAAAAGGGGATATAACTTACATAGACTTTAATAACTACCGCTATTCAAATGTGAAGATTAACGGAAAGTTTGACAAAAAATTCTTTGATGGTACACTTACGGTTAATGATAAAAACGTACAGCTCGCATTTGATGGAGGGGTTAATCTAAATCCGGAACTGCCGGTATTTAATTTTAAGGCTACCATCAAAAATGCCAGACTTAAAACACTGCATCTGTTTAAAGATTCACTGAAGGTGGATGCGATGTTCAGCACCAATTTTTCGGGCACCAATCTGAATAATATACAGGGGGATTTATTGATACAAAAAATCCGGTTGGATAATGTAAAAGGAATTTATAATATTGATTCGGTAGAATTACAGGCTAAAGGTATTGGGGTCGACCGTACGCTGAAGATCAGTTCTGATGTGCTGGATGCAAGTATCACAGGCCAATATGATTTGAATACAATTACTTCTTATTATAAAGCACTGGCCAAAACTTATATCCCATCGTTAAAGACTGAAATCTTCCGGTTTAAAGATCAGATTTTCCAGTTCAACCTCAAGATAAAGCGGTTCGAACCTGTTGCAGAGCTAATTGCGCCCGGATTACAAATTGATGAACAGGCGATCCTGATCGGTAATTTCGATTCCAGGAATAATATTGCTACGCTGAACGGCTTTGTTAAAAAGCTAACTTATAAGGGTATCGTCGCTAATAATATCATTATTGATGAGAATACCACGACGAACCAGCTGCAAGCAATTATTACGTCAGACCGGGTAGACCTGAATGATAGTTTATATATCAAAAACGTCAATATCTCTAATATTCTAAGGAACGATAGTCTTGCCCTAAACGTTAAGCTGTCTAATGCGGATGATGCGAATCAGCTGGATTTGAACGGACTGGTAGAGTTTGGTAAAGATACAACTGCAAGGATCAGCATTTTGCCCTCACTTCTGAAAATCAATAGCCAGGACTGGACCATACAGGAAAAGGTACGGATCAATTTCAGAGGTGGTAAAACAGAGATTACTAATTTCGACCTGAGCAATGGAAATCAATTGTTAACTGTTGACGGTATCCTTTCCGGTGATCCGGCAGACGCGTTAACGGTAGGTTTTAAATCATTCAGTCTGAAGACGCTAAACCCATTTGTTAAAACGCTGGGTATTAAATTATCAGGAAACATCGATGGTGAAACCAAGCTTTACAGTCTGATGAAATCCCCTCGGATCAGTGATAATATCAAAATAGACTCGCTAAACTTCAATGATACTTATATTGGGACATTAATAGATACTTCTTCTTATAACCAGGAGGCCAATCTTGCCAATGTTTATATGCGGATCAATACTGCAGATAAAGAAACATTTAAGGTTGACGGGAAGCTGGACCTGAAAGATAAAAATATTGATCTTTCTGTAAAGATGGATGAAAGTGAGCTTACAGTGCTTTCCCCATTTGTAAGCCAGCTCGTCTCAAATCTGAAAGGCCATATATCCGCAGATATAGCAATAAAAGGCCCGTTAAAAGCACCCAAAATAAATGGCAGCCTGATGCTCCACGAGGCACAGCTGACAGTGAACTATCTGAAGACCGCTTATACGATCGACGATAAGGTAAATGTAGAGAACAGTGTTATACAAATTAACGACCTGAACCTGGAAGATTCGGGAGGTAATAAAGCAGTGGCGAATGGTTCGGTAGACCTCAATGAGATCAATACCCCTGGATTGGACATTACGATCAAAGCCAGGAATTTTATGGCTTTGAATACAACTGTAAAAGATAATGAGCTGTATTTCGGACAAGCCTTTGCTACAGGAACTTTTATTTTTAAAGGTCCGACCAATAAGATGTATATCGGCATTGATGCGAAAACAGAAAAGGGTACTGTATTTAATCTTCCGCTGAATAGTTCTGAAACAGTTTCCAGTAAAGATTTTATCACATTTATCAGTAAAGACACTGCCGCAAACGTAAAGAAAACGACAAATTTTGATGGTCTTACTATGAGTTTTAAACTCCGGGTAGATCCAAACAGTACAGCGAATTTATTTACCAACCTGGGTAACCTGAGTGGTAAAGGTAATGCAGACCTGAACCTGGAGATCAATAGCCTCGGAGATTTTGAAATGTCAGGAGACTACATTATTGAATCAGGTAGTTTCGATTTTACCGCCCAGGAGGTCATCAATAAAAAATTCAACATCAGGCAGGGAGGTACAATTCGTTGGACGGGCAACCCTACACAGGCACAAATACAGCTGAAAGCGATTTACGAGCTGCGTGCGGGACTGGTAGACTTATATACGGCTGCTAACCGTGATGGCAGTAGTAATGCGAAATTAAGAGTCCCTGTAGAGGTAGAAATGGGTCTGAGCGGACTATTACTGCAGCCGGAAATCAAACTGGATATTTTCTTCCCTTCCAATCCATCAATTAAGGAAGAACTTCAGGCTTACTTCAGTGATTCAAATAACCTGAACCTGCAAGCTTTCAGTTTAATCATACGCCGTAGTTTCGCACCGGGATCAGGAAGGGAAACTATCGGGCAACAGCTTTCCTCTGGTGTGGCCAGTACGGCAACAGAACTTTTATTTAACCAGTTCAACAACGTGCTTTCTTCCTTAAACCTTGACTTTGTAGATATCAATATCAGATCGTTAAGTGAAGCCAGTGCTTCCTTCAAGTTCTTCAATGACAGGATTGTAGTTAACGCAGGTGTGGTTGACAGAAGAAGTACAAGCGACCTTACCCCTATTGGTTTCTCCAGCAGTAACGTTGGCGGAGAGGTAGAGATACTGGCATTAATTAAAAAAGATGGTACGCTGGTAGGTAAATTAGCCAACAAACCACCCACGCAACAGAGCATATTTGTGAATACCGGGATTAACCCAAACACAAACGTAACATCACTGGGACTGATTTATTCGCAGCAGTTTGATAACTTCAGAGAGTTCCTGCAAAAGATAACTGGTAAATATCGTAGAGAACAACAGCGTAAGGCAGCTGAAAACAGGGATAGAAGAGCGAAACAGTCTATCAATAAAGAAGCAATTAATGAGGAACAAAAAAAGCTAAGGAAAAATAATCCTTAGCTTCTTATATCATTTATTCAGCAATTGCTGCATGGATCGAGCTTCATCATAACTACAACTCACTTGATAACGCTTGTTTGAACCAGCAGCTATTAACGGAATCCAGCTTTAATAAGCATAAATCCCAAGATAAACCTTTGATTATTTACAGCTGATTAATGTAATTAGCTCTTCATAATCGTATGACCCATTTTATCTCTTTTTGTTTTAAGATAGGTCTCATTATGAGTATTACTCAAAATCTCGATAGGAATGTTTTCTACTACTTCCAGCCCGTAACCAATTAGTCCGGCACGTTTGGTGGGGTTATTAGACATCAGACGCATTTTAGTAACACCCTGCGCCCTTATGATTTGCGCGCCTACACCGTAATCACGTTCATCACCTCTGAAACCTAATTGGATGTTTGCTTCAACAGTATCAAAACCAGCATCCTGCAAATTATAAGAAAGCAATTTGTTGACCAGTCCAATGCCACGGCCTTCCTGGTTCATATATACGATTACACCTTTGCCTTCCGCATGGATCATTTCCATTGCCTTATGTAACTGCGGACCGCAATCACAACGGCAAGAGCCAAAAATATCACCTGTAATGCATGAGCTGTGGACTCTTACCAATACAGCTTCATCAGCAGCCCATTCGCCCTTGCTTAAAGCCAGGTGCGTCGCATTATTTGATAACTGTGTATAGGCAGTCATTTTAAAATCGCCCCATTCTGTAGGGAGGTTAACGGTAACTTCTTCTTTAATCAGGCTTTCCTGATCTAAACGGTAAGCAATCAGGTCTTTTATAGAAATGATCTTTAGATCATGCTGTGCGGCAATCTCCATCAGGTCTGGTAAGCGTGCCATTTCACCATCAACCTTCATTACCTCTACAATTACACCAGCTGGCTCCATTCCAGCTAACCTTGCCAGATCAACTGCGGCCTCAGTATGCCCTGCTCTTCTTAAAACACCACCATCCCTCGCACGCAAAGGAAAGATATGTCCTGGTCGTCCCAGTTCTTCCGGTGTAGTAAGCGGATTAATTAATGCTTTGACAGTCCTGGAACGGTCGGAAGCAGAAATACCTGTAGTACAACCATGGCCGATCAGGTCTACAGATACCGTAAAATTAGTCCCGTAAGAGTCGGTATTTTTACCCACCATCAGGTCCAGATTCAATTCTTCACACCGAGCTTCCGTAAGTGGGGCACAGATTAAACCACGGCCATGAGTAGCCATAAAGTTAATTAATTCTGGCGTCGCATTAGCGGCGGCCGTTACAAAATCACCTTCGTTTTCACGATCTTCATCGTCAACAACAATTACAACTTTACCTGCTTTAATATCTGCAATAGCATCTTCTATTGAGTTCAGTTTAATTTCCATTTTTCAGAATTGTACATCAAAAATAAAAGAGAAAGAATCTGCTCTGCATTTTTGATTATAAACAAAGTTACAACCTTCCTAATTAATATTTTGTTTAGAAATATCATTCTTAAGTAAGGAACACAGTAAAGGAGAGCGATTTCCACTAACAGGTTTTTTTTCAAGATCTTGTTGATATGTATACATCATTAATAACGATAAATCTTATAGGGATTTCTTTTTAAAAATTTTCGTTATTATGTTTTTATAATAAGTAAGATCAAACAGGGCGGAATCAACCGTTGCCTTATAGGTCAGGAACGCCCCGACAGGACTTAATATAATTACTGCCATCCATATCCCGAGTACTGGGTTAATATTACCCTGGTTAGCTGATTTCTCTGCCACTGTTGTAATAATATGATAGAAAAGGAAAAACACAATCGCCATTACAACAGGCAAACCTAATCCGCCTTTCCTGATGATCGCCCCAAGAGGCGCACCAATAAAAAACAGCATCAGGCAGGACACGGCTAAAGTAAACTTACGTTGATACTCTATCCTTATCCGGATCAGGTTACGGATCCTGTCTTCATGGTCAGCCACACGGCTTTCAACAGTCTGCTTTACCGCACCGGCCTGATCAATGGCTGATTGCAATGCCGGCATCCGCTTATCGCCAGGAAAATTGGCAAATAAGTTACCCTTTAGCTTTACAGGGGCCACTTTTATTTTCGAATAACCTTTGTTGGAATTATTTTGTTTGTAGTAGCTACTGATCGTAGCCCTGGCAAACCGGTCTATACTGTCCAGCTCCTTTTTTAAAGAATCACCTTTATGGGTTAAGCCCTTCAGGTTAAGCATGGCATTATTGGACCGGAAACTGTTTTCATCCGTGCGGCTCATTTTAAAACTGGAAATATCAAACTTCTGTTCCGTCTGCCCGAAACGCATACGGGTAAGCTGTTGTCTTGGGTTATAACCTGCGTTGCGCCCGCTCGATTCTTCATATCTGATACCATCGTTCAGTTTAAGCACCAGGAACTGTTTGTCGTTCGTAGTAGTCATCCGTCCGTTTTTGGCTATAATGATTTTAGGGACACCATTATTGCTGGTATGGTCGTAAATCATGAGCCCGATCAATGTGCCATCCTCCTTTTTCTCGTCTACACGAATAGAATATCCAGGGATACTATTATTAAATACCCCTTCTTTTATTAAAAATGATAATTTTTTATTCCTTACATCCCATAAAAGTGAACCAAATTTAAGGTTGGCTTTGGGAAGCATGTACTCCGAGAAGAAAAAGGAAGAAATGGAAATTCCAAGGATTAGCACGAGTAAGGGCCGCATGGCCTTTTGCAGGGATATACCGGCCGACTTGATCGCAACCAGCTCATAGTTCTCCCCAAGCGTCCCGAATGTCATAATGGAAGACAACAGGATGGCCAGCGGCAGGGCCATGGACACATTTGCTGCAGATGCATAAAACATCAGCTCTACAATCGTGTACCACTCAAAGCCCTTTCCTATTAAATCATCTACATATTTAAAAAGGAAAAACATCAGTAAAATAAACATCACAACAAAAAATGTGACGAAGAACGGTCTGATGAATGCCTTAAGCAGTAGTATATGGATCTTTTTCAATATACAAATGTAGACAATGCATCTGAAAAATTATGCACCAATTACACTGTGCAGATAGGTAATCTGATTATCCCAGATCTGCGTTCTTTCCTTCAAGGTATCATCAGTAGCAAAATCAGTAATTGAAAGCGCAACATCATTGGTTAATTCATCCTGCACAATTTCCATTTCAAAATAACAGTGAGGTTCATCATCAAGCCATTTAAACTTTACCATCTTATTTTCTTTGAAGCTGAGCATTTTTGCCTTCTGTACCTCATCGTCCCATGTAAATGTATATACCTGATCACGGAAAACAACATCATCTGCAAACCATTGGGACAGGCCATTTGGCTCACTTATGAAACTAAACAAAATACGTGGAGACGATTTTAACTCATATTCTAGTGTAAATTTTTTCTTTTCTGACATTCTAAATCGCTTATATCTTGTTGTTTGTAAATTATTTTTTTATTTTTTTCTAAAGAAAAGTATTTTATTCTATATTTGCAACTCTTAAAAAAAGAACATTTCCCTACGGCGGGGTAGCTCAGATGGTTAGAGCGCAGGATTCATAACCCTGAGGTCGGCAGTTCGATCCTGCTCCCCGCTACACTGATAATCAGACCTTTAGATGAAAATCTAAGGGTCTTTTTAGTTTCTCCCTTTCTTATAAGCGCAACATAGGTAAAACATTTGGGGTATCTGCCAATCTTAGCTAATTTTTATTTTTTCAGGAATATCTGCTATTTCACGCATAAACTTGCTTTCCAGCTACATTGTATACTGTAGTACTATATGCAGACATAAGACAAACCCTGCCTGATTGCAGTTGAAAACAGAGATGTTATTATATGTTCAGGCTTAAATAACGGGCATTGTTTCTGATTTATCATTTAATAAAATTTGTATTATGAAACCAATTGTTCAAAATAAAATATTGAGTTCAAGAAGATGGCATCAAAGTCCTTAGGGAATACCACGCATGATCGTCATACTGTAACATCAGGTGACAGCTTAAGTAATGTAATTCGGTCTGAAAAAGATGCTTAGACTTTTATGGCAAAACTCGAGACGGCAGTAAAAGAGTTAAATGTTTTTAAGGCATAAAAAAAGCAGCAGGCGACCTAAATCAATCCTGCTGCCCTATCCTAACCAAAGAATATTTTAAAAGACGTTTGCCACTAACTGAAGTGCACCCCATCTCTTTTCCGGATTAAACATTGCTGTCGCTGCCAGCGGAACATGGTATTTAAAGATTACGAGATCCTTGTTCAGTGTTATTCCTGTGTTTACGACATTGGGCTTTGACCCATAGAAGTTAGCGTCACGTCCGAAAGCAAATCCACCACCTACAAAAGCATGTATCTCTGCATCGCCCTGTTTCCATAATCTGTAACCCAGTTCCACATAATTCGAATAGCTATTAGATAAATCGCCATTGCTCTTTACATGCGTATCCCTGCCCAACAAGATCGTTGTCCACTGAATGCTTAACGGGAGTTGATCACCGAAATCATATCCAGCCCTGATATCAATAAAGTGGGATGTATTTTTAGGATTGTAACTAAAGATATTTGCATCTGGATAATCACTAAAGTTGTTGACATCCCAAAGTGATAAGCTAAACCCTTTTTTAGCATAACTAACAAAGTAATCAAACTCCTTGTACTCACCATTAAAACTACCCGCACCCCAGAATCCGGCTGTCAGGCTTTTGTCCTTAGTCAGGTTAAACTGCATATTTACATTAACCATAGGTGAATTGGAAACCTTAAAACCACGCCAGATGTAAATATTACGTATCTGCATATTGAGATCGAAAGGAAGGTCTTTCTTCTCTTTCACGGTATCTATTTTTGTAGTTGTAGGTCCCTGCGCCATCGCCGGAAGACAAAAGCATAGCCCCAGTATAGCCATCAGGCTACCTTTAATTAGGTTTTTCATAAGATTTATATTTATTTGGGTAATGAAGCATGCATAAGACCAGTCATATTCTCGTGGTTGAAAACACAAACCCGCAGGCCCGGCTAGTCAAACATTGAAGGACTTAATCTTCTGCAGGTTCCATGATGCTGTTCACTAAAAGATAAGATGAATAGAAATTAAGGATGGATCTGAAGATAAAGAACAGCTGCTACTGCAGTACCGATCAGCGGACCAACCACGGGCACCCATGCATAAGACCAGTCACTTGGCCCTTTGCCTTTAATTGGCAAAATCGCATGCATAATCCGAGGTCCGAGGTCCCTTACAGGATTAATCGCATAACCGGTGGTTCCACCAAGTGAAAGACCAATTACCCAGACAAGTATCGCCACCGGTAAGGCGCCTACAGAACCTAAACCGATAGGTACTTTAGTCGTGGTAATTTCAGCCCCACTGATATATAAAATTGTAAAGAACAATACAAAAGATCCTACAATTTCACTGACCATATTAGAAGTATAATTACGGATCGCAGGCCCTGTAGAGAAAACAGCCAGGATTGTTCCCGGATTTGCTGTACGTTTGAAGTGATCGTAATACATTGCCCACACCAGGAAAGCGCCGATAAAAGCACCAATGAACTGCGCTACAATATATGGCAGCACATCAACCCATGGGAATTTCCCTGCAATAGCAAGTGCTATGGTAATCGCAGGATTAAAATGCGCACCGCTGTAAGGGCCAGCAACTACTACCGCTACAAATACGGCAAATCCCCATGCTGTGGTAATCACCATCCAGCCGCTATTATTGCCCTTGGTATCATTTAAAAGAACGTTGGCCACCACGCCATCGCCCAATAGTATCATCAGCATTGTACCGATCAGTTCGGCTATAAATGGAGTCATAACTATAAATTTTTATGTGAATAATTAAATAAGGTGTTGAGCCAATTAATCCTCAACTGATTGTGCAGCATGGATTGCTTTCTCCCATCCTTCAATCCCTGCATTAATTTTTTCCTGATCACCAGCCGGTATAAATTCTTTATCTGCTTTCCAAAGTTGCTGTATCTCGTTGATATCTTTCCAGAAGCCAACTGCAAGACCAGCAAGGTAAGCCGCACCCAAAGCAGTTGTCTCAGCAACAACCGGACGGATCACTTTACAGTCCAGTAAATCAGATTGAAACTGCATCAGCAAATCATTGGCAGTAGCACCACCATCAACACGCAGTTCTTTGATTTCCATTCCCGAGTCTGCTTTCATAGCTCTTAAAACATCCATAGTCTGATAACCAATAGACTCCAGTGCCGCACGTGCGATATGTCCCGAAGTTGTTCCACGGCTCAACCCAATAATTGTACCTCTGACATCCGGTTTCCAGTATGGCGCACCTAAACCTGCAAAAGCAGGCACGAAATACACTCCCTGTGTATCATCTACACTCAACGCCAGTTTTTCAACATCAGCAGAGGTTTTGATAATCCCCAAACCATCACGCAGCCACTGCACAACGGCACCTGCAATAAATATACTTCCTTCAAAAGCGTATTGAATTTTGCCATCAATTTTCCAGGCTACAGTGGTTAATAAGTTATTTTTTGATTCAATAAATTCATCTCCAATATTCATTAGCATAAAACAACCGGTTCCATACGTATTTTTAACCATGGCTTTATCGATACACATCTGGCCGAATAGAGCTGCCGACTGATCACCTGCGATACCTGCGATCGGAATTTTACTTGCAAAGATTGTAGTAGTAGTTTCCCCGTAAATCTCACTGGATTGTTTAACTTCCGGCAGCATGCTTTTCGGGATATCCAATAAAGCAAGCAACTCGTCGTCCCACTCCTGTGTGATAATATTAAACAACATGGTACGACTGGCATTGGTAATATCTGTCACATGCACATGGCCTCTTGTAAATTTCCATACCAGCCAGCTGTCTACTGTACCAAACGCAAGTTCTCCGGCTTCAGCCCTTTCCCTGGCACCTTCTACATTATCCAGAATCCATTTTATTTTGGTACCTGAAAAATAAGAATCGATTACCAGTCCTGTTTTAGACCGGATTTTATCTGAATGTCCTTCTTTTTGTAATTGTTCACAGTAAGCTGCTGTACGACGATCCTGCCATACAATTGCATTATATACCGGCTCACCCGTTTTACGGTCCCACACAATCGTAGTTTCACGCTGATTAGTAATACCGATTGCTTTGATGTTGGTTCCGTTGATACCCATCTTTACCGTTACTTCAGCGGCTACACTGGCCTGACTAGACCAGATCTCGTTGGGGTCATGTTCTACCCATCCCGACTGGGGAAAGATCTGTTTAAATTCCTTTTGAGCAACAGATTTCACCTGTCCCCTATGATCAAATATAATTGCGCGAGAGCTAGTAGTGCCTTGGTCCAAGGCCAAAATGTAATGTTCCATATCTTAAAATCTATACTTGGTAATAATTTATATTGTGGGTATTCTAAATTAATTTTCTGCCTTCATAAGGAACCAGCAAATAAGATTGCGCCAGTTTTGTAAATGTTTCCACCTGAGCTTTTTCCCATGCCACATCTTTTTGCAGTTCGCCAGCAATCAATGACGCCACTTTTGGTGCTACATCTATAGCCAGCCTGGCATCAAGGAAAAGTATCCTTACTCTTCGGGCCAAAACATCTTCAAGGTTCCTTGCCATTTCATGGCGTACTGCCCAGATGACTTCGGCTGCTATGTAATCAGCATGCGGGTCAAGTTTATCTCCCCATGCAGGATTTTCATTTTTCAAGGCAAGTAATGCATCACGGTCACTACCATATATATACAAGTGATCTTTACGATCCACATCAGCTTTACTTCCATGGATCATGAGGTCTTTGGTCTTCACTGCCTTGTTTTCCAGTCCGCCAATTTTGATGGCTTTATCCACAGTATCCTGTGCCATTCTGCGGTAGGTAGTCCACTTTCCTCCGGTGATTGTAATCAATCCCGAATCGGAAACAATAATTTTATGACTTCTAGAAATTTCT
>Ga0247805_1000963_pt1 | contig 14152 bp, 11 predicted proteins | sample UWRJL044104R1_FD_180930 | JGI IMG/M metagenome (GOLD analysis project Ga0247805, IMG submission 180930) | Plant litter microbial communities from Arlington Agricultural Research Station in Wisconsin, United States - UWRJ-L044-104R-1 | ecosystem: Environmental > Terrestrial > Plant litter >... | reverse complement strand
ATTTTTCCTGGGCACTAACCATAGTGCGGCATTCTATGATAGAATTGCCAACCGGTTTCTCTACATATACATCTTTTCCTGCCTGCACGGCATGTACCATCATCAGGGCATGCCAGTGGTCTGGCGTACCAATAATCACCGCATCAATATCCTTCTGATCTAGCAGAGCCCGGTAATCTTTATATCTTTTTACTTTTGCCGCATCTATATTAAGCGATTTTAATTCAGACATCCTTTGGTCCAGTACGTTTGCATCACTATCACAAAGTGCCACCAGGTTTACACCCGGTACTTTAAGGGCTGCCTTTAAGTCTGACCAGCCCATTCCATTAACGCCAATAACACCCATATTAATCTGGTCGTTAGCACCGATGGTTTTACTAAATAATGCATAAGCAGGATTGTCCAGCGCAGATAACAGCGCTGCGGTTCCCAGGGCAGCAGCAGTTTGCCCGATAAAGTTTCTACGGTTTAACATTTGGTTTATCGTTTTACAGGTTCATACGAAAGGTAAAATACAAATAAATTTCCTGAAACAGGATTAGTTAATGCTGGAATTCAATTAGGCGTTTAATAACATTTATTGATGGCCCGTCTGTGGATACTTTGGGGAGTGCAATAGATAAGTTCAAATATCCATTGTCGCTAAAGGGATGGAGCCATTAGCAGCTTGCATTTAAATATAAAAAGCCCGGAATGATTTCACCCCGGGCCATCCAAATTAATATTTTACTTTACCTTACATCAGGTCAAATCCTATATCTTCTCTGAAGTATTTACCATCAAAATAGATCCTTGCGGCATCGGCAGTTGCGGATTGTAAGGCATCGAACTGTGTATCCTGTAAGCTCGTTACAGCTAATACGCGTCCGCCATTGCTTTTTACTACTCCGCCTTCCAGCATCGTGCCTGCGTGGAAGGCCACAGATTTGCGGATGTTATCGATCCCGGTGATAGCTTTTCCTTTTTCATAATCACCAGGGTACCCGCCTGCAACGATCATCACGGTAGCTGCTTTTTTAGGGCTGATTACCACTTGAACATCTTTCAGTCGTTTTTGTGCAGTAGCGATAAACAGGTCTACCAGGTCGTTTTCGATTCTTGGTAGTACACTCTCCGTTTCAGGATCACCCATTCTGCAATTATATTCAATGATCATCGGTTTATCGCCTACTTTAAACAAGCCAAAGAAGATGAAACCTGTATAATCTATATTGTCTGTTTTAAGGCCGTTGATGGTAGGGATGATAATACTGTTTTCCACTTCTTTCAGAAATTGCTCGTCAGCAAAAGGAACGGGTGAAACAGAACCCATACCGCCGGTATTTAAACCGCTGTCTGCCTGTCCGATTTTTTTATAGTCTTTCGCTTCAGGAAGGATCACATAGTTGTCGCCGTCGGTCAGCACAAATACTGATAGTTCAATGCCTGTAAGGTATTCCTCTATTACCACCAGGGAGCCTGCATTACCAAACTTCCCGCCAAGCATTAACCGCAGTTCTTCCTGTGCATCCGCAGTAGTTTCGCAAATCAATACTCCTTTACCAGCCGCAAGACCATCAGCTTTTAATACCACCGGTAAACTATGGTTTTGCAGGTAGGCGATACCTTCATTTAAAGTTTCGTTGGTAAAAGATTTCGATCCCGGGGTAGGGATGCCATGGCGCGCCATAAATTCTTTAGAGAAGTCTTTACTTCCTTCCAGGATTGCACCTTCTTTTTTAGGGCCTATTACCGGGATTCCGGCAAGTTTTTCATCAGCAACAAAAAAGTCATGAATACCATTTACTAAAGGTTCTTCCGGACCCACTACTACCATTGCTATGTTTTCGGTAAGGACAAACTTTTTGATTGCTTCAAAATCATTTGGATTCAGGTTTACGTTTTTACCATATGCGCCTGTACCGCCGTTACCTGGTGCAATAAATAATTGTGAGCATTTTTCGGACTGGCTCATTTTCCATGCGAAAGCACTTTCTCTTCCGCCAGAACCTAATAATAAGATATTCATGGCAGCAAAGATAACGGCTTTGCCTAAAATTGTATAGCTTATGTTTATTTTAATCCTTACAGGATAATGACAATTTGTGCTTGTCAGGTTAAATAATACGATTCTGTCCGGGCAAAGTGTAAGATATTTTCGTAATTTTATCCCCCGTAACTGCCAAAGTGACTTATCACCTGATATGGCTTGGTTGTTGTAAAACGATGATTTTTAAATAAATAAAACAGACTATATAAACATGCTAGGATTTTTAACCAAGGTTTTTGGAAGCAAATCAGAAAGAGATATTAAGGCAATCCAACCACTTGTCATTAAGATAAACGAAGAATACGCTAAACTTTCGGTGTTGAGCAATGATGAATTGCGTAACAAAACCGTCTACTTTAAAGATGTTATCGCAAAATCTCTATCTGAAATTGACAGTAAGATCAGCGGACTGAAAGCTGATGGTGAAAACCGTGACTTGTCTTTGGCTGATAAAACCGCCCTTTATGAGCAGATCGATGTTTTAATAAAAGACAGAGATAAAGAATTGGAAGTTGTATTGATGGAAATCCTTCCGGCTGCTTTTGCGGTGGTGAAAGAAACTTCAAGACGTTTTGCGGAGAACGAAAAACTGGAAGTAACTGCTTCGGCATACGACAGGGATTATGCTGCAAGAAGAAGCAATGTTAAAATCGAAGGCGATAAAGCTTTCTGGGCAAATTCATGGGATGCTGCCGGTAGCACGGTTGTCTGGAACATGGTTCACTATGATGTTCAGCTGATTGGTGGTATTGTGTTACATAATGGTAAAATTGCTGAGATGGCAACGGGTGAGGGTAAAACACTGGTAAGTACATTGCCTGCGTACCTGAACGCCTTAGCTGGTCAGGGAGTACACATTGTAACCGTGAATGATTACCTGGCACGACGTGACTCGGAGTGGAACGGTCCTTTGTTCGAATTCCATGGTTTAAGAGTAGACTGTATTGATAAACATGAGCCAAACTCTCAGGAACGCAGAAATGCTTACCTGGCAGATATTACTTATGGTACAAATAATGAGTTTGGTTTTGATTACCTGCGTGACAATATGGCGCAGGAACCAGGACAGCTGGTACAGCGCAAGCTGCATTTCGCTATGGTGGATGAGGTCGATTCAGTATTGATTGATGATGCACGTACACCATTAATCATTTCCGGCCCGGTTCCATTTGGTGACCAGCATGAGTTTCATGAGCTGAAACCAAGGATCGAACGCCTGGTGAATGCACAGAAAGAATATGTGACCAAAGCTTTAAATGAAGCTAAAAAATTAATTAATGACGGTAAAACCGGAACTGAAGAAGGTGAAGGTGGTATAGCATTGTTAAGAGCACACCGTGGTTTGCCAAAAAATAAAGCACTGATCAAGTTTTTAAGTGAAGGAAGTAACAAACAGCTTTTACTTAAAACTGAAAACAGCTATATGGCTGATCAGTCTAAAAATATGCCTAAGGTAGACGCACATCTTTATTTCTATATCGATGAGAAAAACAACCAGGTAGAGCTGACGGAAAAAGGTATTGAGCTGATCACAAAATCCGGTGAGGATGAAAGTTTCTTTGTATTGCCTGATGTAGGTACTGAAATTGCGGAGATCGAAAAATCTACGCTTGCCAGTGAAGACAAGATTGCAAGGAAAGATGAGTTGATGCGTGACTACTCTATTAAAGCGGAACGTGTACACTCTGTTAACCAGTTGCTGAAAGCTTATACTTTATTTGAAATTGATGTAGAATATATCATCGATGAAGGTAAGATCAAAATTGTAGATGAGCAAACCGGACGTATCATGGACGGCCGTCGTTATTCTGATGGTCTGCACCAGGCGATTGAGGCTAAGGAAAATGTGAAAGTAGAAGATGCTTCACAAACTTATGCTACGGTTACTTTACAGAATTTTTTCCGTATGTACCATAAATTATGTGGTATGACAGGTACAGCAACGACAGAAGCTGGTGAGTTCTGGTCTATCTATAAACTGGATGTGGTAGAAATACCTACAAACAGGGTAATGTCGAGAAAAGACGAACAGGATTACGTTTACCGTACAATCCGTGAAAAATATAATGCTGTTGCAGAAGAAATCGTAAGGTTAACGCAGGAAGGCCGTCCGGTATTGGTAGGTACAACATCGGTAGAGATTTCTGAACTGTTGAGCAGGATGCTGAAATTAAGAGGCATTAAACATAATGTACTGAATGCTAAAATGCACCAGAGAGAGGCTGATATCGTAGCCGAGGCTGGTCAGGCCGGAACAGTGACTATCGCTACCAACATGGCGGGTCGTGGTACGGATATTAAGCTTGGTGCGGGTGTTAAAGAAGCGGGTGGTCTGGCCATTGTAGGTACAGAGCGTCACGAGTCGCGTCGTGTAGACAGACAGTTGCGTGGTCGTGCCGGTCGTCAGGGAGATCCGGGTTCATCCCAGTTCTTCGTATCACTGGAAGACAATTTAATGCGTTTGTTCGGTTCTGAGCGTATCTCTAATATCATGGTTAAAATGGGTATTGAAGATGGTGAAGTAATTCAGCATTCAATGATCACCAAATCTATTGAGCGTGCGCAGAAAAAAGTAGAAGAAAATAACTTTGGTGTACGTAAGCGTTTGCTGGAGTATGACGATGTGATGAACTCACAGCGTTCAGTAATCTATGCGAAACGTAAAAATGCCCTGTTCGGTGAGCGTTTAGACGTGGATATGAACAACATGGTGTTTGATGTGGCAGAAGATGTGGTTTCAGAATACAAAGAAGAAGGTAATTATGAAGGTTTCAAACTGGAAGTAATCAAAAACTTCTCTCTGGATACAGCGATTACAGAATCTGAATTCAACTCAAGAAGCATCCATATCTTAACAGATAAACTGTTTGATGAGGCAACAACTTTTTATGCAAGAAAATCTGAGGCGATTATTGGCCAGGCTTTACCGGTATTAACCCAGGTATTTGAAGAGCGTGGTGACCATATTGAGCAGATCATTGTTCCGTTTACTGATGGAATGAGAAGCATCCAGGTACCTGTTGAACTGAAGAAAGCAATTGCGAACAATGGCAGGGAAGTAACGATGGCGTTTGAAAAAACAATCGTGCTGGCATTGATTGATGAATCGTGGAAAGAGCATTTACGTGAAATGGACGAGTTAAAACAGTCAGTTCAAAATGCGGTTTACGAGCAGAAAGACCCGCTGATCATTTACAAAATGGAAGCATTCAACTTGTTTAAAAACATGCTGAATGCGGTAAATAAAGAAGTAGTAAGTTTCTTATACAAAGGTGGTATCCCTGTTCAGCAGGAAGCTGATGATTTACAGGCTGCTCCGGAAGCACCACGAGTTGCGCCAGGCAAGCTGAAATTGTCTAAACCTGAGTTCGCTACATCAAGTAACACTGGTGATGTTGAATTTGGCGATACACGTGAGCAGGCTCCGCAGCAACCTATCCGTAAGGAAGTAACGACCGGAAGAAACGATCTTTGCCCTTGTGGAAGTGGTAAGAAATTCAAAAACTGTCATGGTGCAGGAATGTAATTTGTAATACACATAAAGAATGCCGATTTTTGTAAAAAGAAATCGGCATTCTTTTTTTTAAGCCCTTCTATGAAATTATTCTTTACGTTTATTATTTGTTGTTTCTCTGTGCTGGTATCCGCCCAGAAAAAAGGTGTGGTAACTATTATAAAAGATCCGCTGGTCGACAGCCTTATCGCAAAAAGAATAGCGTTAAATAATAAAACAACACCGGTAACGATCCGGAAGAACGGGCCTATTGTTTCCCAGATGGGATACCGGGTACAGATCTTTTATGGGTCTGACAGAAGAGAGACTTTTAATGAGCAGGCGCGCTTTAAATCTGCCTATCCGAAGACCAATACCTATATTACTTATAAAGAACCCAATTACTATTTACGGGTGGGGGATTTCCGGACCCGTCTGGATGCCCAGCGGATGATGAACGAACTGCGTGGTACCTTTGCGACGCTGTTTATCTTCCGACAAAAAATTAATGCACCCAGTTTAGATCCAGGCAAATGATAAATAAAGAGCAAATCCAAAATTTAGCAGGTAACATATTTGAAGAGGTGGTCGGCTATAGAAGACATCTCCATACTCACCCGGAACTTTCTTTCAAAGAGTTTAATACGTCTCAGTTCATCAAAGATAAACTGACCGAATTTGGCATCCCTTTTACGAGTATGGCAAACACCGGGGTGGTAGGGCTGATCACTGGTGATCTTCCGTCTGACCGGGTAATTGCGTTACGCGGGGATATTGATGCTTTACCTATCCTGGAAGCTAATGATAAACCATATACGTCTGTAAACACTGGTGTAATGCATGCATGCGGACATGATGTGCATACGTCTTCTTTATTAGGTGCTGCGTTTATTTTAAATAGTCTCAAGGCTGAGTTTGGCGGTACAATAAAGTTGATATTCCAGCCGGGTGAAGAGGTGCTGCCTGGCGGGGCAAGTATTATGATTGCGGAAGGTGTGCTTGAAAACCCAAAACCGCAGCATATTGTAGGACAGCATGTAATGCCGTTAATTGATGCAGGAAAAGTGGGCTTCCGTTCGGGTATTTATATGGCTTCAACAGATGAACTTTATGTAACGGTAACTGGTAAGGGCGGACATGGTGCGCAACCTCACCAGAATATTGACCCGGTACTGATCAGTGCGCATATCCTGGTAGCATTGCAGCAGATCGTCAGCCGTAACGCTGATCCAAGGTTGCCTTCTGTACTTTCCTTTGGAAAGGTGATAGCCAACGGTGCAACGAATATCATCCCCAATGAGGTAAAGCTGGAAGGTACTTTCAGAACGCTGAACGAGGAATGGCGTGCACAAGCTAAAGTTCTGATGAAAAAAATGGCGGAAGGTATTGCTGAAAGTATGGGCGGGAGCTGTGAATTCAGGATCATGAAGGGATATCCTTACCTGATCAATGAAGAAAAGCTGACTGCGGCTACACGTGCTTCGGCAGAAGAATACCTGGGCAAGGAGAATGTCGTTGATCTGGATATCTGGATGGCAGCAGAGGACTTCGCTTATTATTCGCAGGTAACAGATGCTTGTTTTTACCGTTTAGGTACAGGCAATGCGGAGAAAGGGACTACTTATTCTGTACACCACCCAAATTTTGATGTGGATGAGGATGCATTGAAAATATCAACTGGGCTGATGGCTTATATTGCGCTTAAACAATTGGGGAACTAAATATTGAGGATGAAAATAGTCATACTGGCGGCAGGGTTACTGATTTGTGGATTAAATGGTTTTACACAGCAAATAGATCGTTTTAATCCGGATACGGTGAAAACGATTGAGCTTGATCCGAATGCGATTAATATTGTCGCGGAAAAGTTGAGCATCGAGACTTTTATCAGGGCGATTACTACTGATACCACTTTTTACCAGTCGTTCAGAAAGATGAAATTGTATAATTTCATTGCGGAAAACCGTGTATATACTTACGATAAGAAGAACAAAGTAAACGGAAAGATTTACCGTAAGATCAAACACAGCAATAGCGGTCCGGTAAAAATGGAATATCTTGTTAAGCAGGATACGGGTAAGGTTTTTAAGAAAAACGGTAAATACCAGTTGTATACAATAGAAATGTTCGACTATATCTTTATGAATGCCTATAAAACAGATTTTGTTGCGAATGCGCCGGCAGGAGATGGTAAGGGTGGCTCCAATGCGGGGTATAAGGAAAAGCTGAAAACGCTGATTTTTAATCCGGGCAGACCGGTTAAAGGGATTCCTTTTATAGGGAGCAAAACGGAGATTTTTACGGCAAATATGCGCCAGTACTATGATTATGCATTCCAGAGCGGTACTTACCTGGATTCTATCCCAGTTTACCGTTTCAGGGTGAGTGAGAAGAAAGACCTGAGCAACTGGACTAAGGATGGCTTAATGATCAAGGAGCTGGTGACTATTTTTGACAAGCGCAATTTTAATATCCTTGGCCGTTATGTAGATATGAAGTACAGCAATATGGTTTTTGATTTTGATGTACAGATGAATATCGAAATGAGCTATTTCGGGGAGGATAAACTGCCGACTAAAATTACCTACCAGGGAAACTGGAACGTCCCTTTTAAAAAAGAAGAACGTGCAAGTTTCCTGATTTTACACAAGGATTATCACTTGGATAAAGGGAAATAGGGTTACTTGGTGACCATCCATTTCCAGGCTGGTTTGCCAAGCCTGTAAAATTAAGTCAAGATGCGCCGGTCCGAACTGAACTCGCTCATCTTCAAAGTTAAAGTAAATGATGTATTCTTTTAGGATGTCTCGTTTAGTGATGAGTTCATCTATCGCCAATAGCATAGCAGATGTTTTTCTAACACGCCTTGGCCTGATTATGACCTGAATTTTATCCATTCCTAATGAAAGGTCTGTATTTCCATGTTTAAGTTCTTTTAATGGCCTTCTTTCTTGATTTTGAACTAAAATTTCCTTTAAAAAGTCTTTCATAGTTGTACAACTATACAATAATCGTCTTTATAAGGAAGACATTTATTAAATAATCGTCTTTATTGGAGAGATTATTATTGTATAATCGTCTCTCCAATAAAGACGATTATTCGCTCTTGTAGGTTGATACCGCATAGTTTTTTATTCTATGACTTTATTCTTCCTTGCAAATCGAATATTGGGTGTTAGAATTGCAAGGAAGAATTGCTTGTCTGATGCATAAAAATGGTGTTTTTAGCTGACCTAAACTGATCACCAAAAGGGGAGGTGGATTGATCAGATTAACTAACTAATCAATTTAGATTTTGGTTACCTTTGAAACCAGAAACAGCATCAGGTTATTGATTCAAAATATTCTGCTTGCTGCGATCGAAAATTTAATCAAACATGATGAACAAGTTTATCAAACCTTCATTTTACCTGATCGCCTGCTGTCTGGTAGTTTCCCTGATCTCCATGACTGCAAAACGTAAAAAAATAATTTTCTTTGGTGATTCAATTACCCAGCAGGGCGTAAAGCCCGGCGGATATGTAGACCTGATCAGAAAAAACCTGGATTCTTCAAAATATGAAGTAATCGGTGCGGGGATTGGCGGGAACAAGGTGTATGACCTGTACCTGCGCATGGAAGATGATGTTTTGAATAAAAAACCCGACCTGGTTGTGATTTATATCGGTGTAAATGATGTATGGCATAAGCTATCTTCGAGGACCGGTACTGATCAGAATAAGTTTGTGAAATTCTACCAGGCGCTGATCAATAAAATACAGGCTAATGGTGCGCAGGTTGTACTTTGTACCCCTGCAGTGATTGGTGAGAAAAAAAGTGGCGCAAACGAAATGGATACTGAGCTGGATAAATATTCAGATGAGATCCGCCAGCTGGCTGTAAAGAATAAGTTGCCTTTAGTTGATTTGAGAAAGCTGTTTACCGGTTATGATCTCCAAAATAATCCGCAGGATCTGGCAAAGGGTATCCTGACTACAGACGGAGTACACCTGAATGATACAGGTAACAAAACCTTAGCCGAAACGTTATTACCATTTGTAAAGTAATCCCCATTAATGATATATCAGGATACGATTAATAAAATCATGGATACCGCCCGTATTGAGGAGGTGGTCGGTGATTTTGTGTCTTTAAAAAAGCGCGGTACCAGTTTAATTGGGAACTGCCCTTTTCATAATGAAAAAACACCTTCTTTCCACGTTTCTGTAACCAAGGGTATTTATAAATGTTTTGGCTGCGGTAAGGGCGGGGATTCTGTGCGTTTCATTATGGACCATGAGAAGTATTCCTATCCGGAAGCGCTGAAGTTCCTTGCACAGAAATATAATATTGAGGTTGAGGAAAAAGAGGAGACACCAGAGAATGTTGAACTAAACAATGCCAGGGAAAGCCTGTATGTGATTTCTCAGTATGCGGCCAACTATTTCTCTAATGAGATGTGGACGGGCGAGCAGGGACGGGCAATAGGTTTGAGTTATTTCAAAGAGCGTGGTTTCCGGGAAGATATCATCAAAAAGTTTGAGCTGGGCTATTCTCCGGATCAGTGGGATGCATTGCTGTTAAGTGCGAAAGCGGCGGGACATAAAGAAGAGTATTTAGAACGTACAGGATTATCTGTGCGCAATGATAAAGGAAAGGTATACGACCGTTTCCGTGGGCGGGTAATGTTCCCGATCCATAATTTTACGGGAAGGATTATTGGTTTTGGTGGCAGAACGCTGAAGACAGATAAAAATGTACCTAAGTATGTCAACTCTCCCGAAAGTGATATCTACCATAAGTCGAATGTCCTGTACGGACTTTTCCAGGCAAAAAAAGCTATCCGTGAAGCGGATAACTGTTACCTGGTAGAAGGGTATGCGGATGTGCTTTCGGTACATCAGGCCGGGGTAGAAAATGTGGTTGCTTCTTCCGGAACATCATTAACGACAGAACAGATCCGGCTGATCGGCCGGTTCTCTCAGAACGTAACTATTTTATATGATGGTGATGCGGCAGGTATAAAAGCGTCGCTGCGCGGACTGGATATGATTCTGGAGGAGGGGTTGAATGTGAAAGTGGTTAACTTTCCTGATGGCCATGACCCGGATTCGTATATGCACAAAGTTGGTGCAGGTGCTTTCAAAATCTATATTGAAAACAGCCGTAAGGATTTTATTCTTTACAAGGTGGATATCCTGTTAAAAGAAGCAGGAACAGATCCTATCAAGCGTGCGGGAATTATCCGTGATATTGTGGAAAGTATCGCAAAGATTCCGGATGATATCAAGGCTTCGGTGTTTGTACGGGAATGCAGCCGCCTGTTGCAGGTGGAAGAACGGATGCTGCTTACGGAGCTGAACAAGATTAAGCTGGCCAGGAATAAAAAGTCGGGTTCACAGCAGCAATACGCACCTAAACAAAATTATAGTACGGGTTCTCCTTTTCAGGACATGCCACCCGACAACCTGTTCGACGATAATGCGCAGCCGGATTACCCGGAAGAGGATGTTGTAGCTGATGATGACCGGTTGCAGGAGCATGAGATCATCCGCCTTTTACTGGCCTTCGGCCACGAGCTGGTTAGCTGGGACAAGATAGATAACATGTATATCGGTTCCTTTATTATGCAGAACCTGGCTGATGTGACTTTTGAAGATGAAACCTGCAGGCTGATTATTGAAAATTACAAAGAAGAGATTGAAAACGGACACCTCCCTGTTGCCAATCAGTTTATTAAAAATGACAACAGGACGATCGCAGACCTTGCGATTACTTTATCTACCTCGCCTTATGCGTTGAGTGAGAACTGGTACAATAAACACCAGATTTATGTAAGGGATGAAACGGTAAACCTGAAAGCAACGATCTTAGGTGGATTATATCATCTGAAAAAACGCAAGGTAGACCGGATCCTGCTGGGCTTATTGCAGGAAATCAAGACCGAGAATGATCCTGTCAACCAGGAGATCCTGATGCAGCGCTATGCATTCATTAAAAACGTAGAGCGTGAAATTTCGAAATTTTTAGGCTCTGTAATCCTGAAATAATGGCTGCGCATAACGAGCTGGGCAGGTATGGGGAGTTTTTAGCGAAAGCCTACCTGGAGCAGCAGGGTTATCGGATACTGGAGAAAAACTGGGTTTATGGCAGGGCAGAGATTGACCTGATTGCTTTTTATGAACAACGGTTGATATTTGTGGAGGTAAAGACCCGCCGCTCAGCAGCACATGGAGAGCCGGAAGATTTTGTGAACTGGAAAAAGGAAAAACAAATGGAATTCGCTTCCTCGGTTTATATTGAAAGAATAAACCATCAGGGGGAGATCCGATTTGACATTGTTGCAATTGTTTTTGAAAATAAAGAACTTTATAAAATTAATCATATTGAAGATGCATTCTGGCCAACCTAGTACCACTGTTAATATTGCTAAGCTTACACTCCTGATCTGTGCTTTTTTTGGCGCTGTAATGATTGGTTCCTGTAAAGATGAAGAAACTAAGTCTGAAGTACTGGGTTTTAAGTTTCCTGAACAGGGCCAGACCTATGGGCTTGGAGAAGAAGTTAAAGTGGAGCTGGACATTCCATCGTCGGCCACTATCAGCAATGTGAACTACCTGCTGGACGGTAAAGAAATCGGGTCTAAGGACAACGCCGGGGCTTTTGCCATTCAGACGGGAGGCCTGTCGATGGGGTACAAACTGATTACAGCGGTAGTGGATAACGGGACCCGGAAAGATACAGTCACAATTAACATCGTATTGAAATCGGCTGTTAAACCTTCAGAAGAAACATACAAGGTGCTGAATGTTTTTCCTCATGATACCACCTCTTACACTCAGGGACTGGAATATCATGGAGGTAAATTCCTGGAGAGCACTGGTGAATACGGACAGTCTACTTTGAGGTGGGTTGACCTGCAATCGGGAAAGGCTTTGCAAAAGGTTGAACTGGATAAGAAATATTTTGCGGAGGGATCTGCGCTGGTGAACGGCAAAATCATCATGCTGACCTGGAAGGAAGACCTGGGTTTTATCTATGATGCGAAATCGCTGACTGTACAGGGGACCTTTCCGTATCAGAATAGCAGGGAAGGGTGGGGACTGACATATGATGGTAAGCGCCTGATAAAGTCTGACGGAACCAACCGTATCTGGTTTTTAAATGCTGCGGATTACAAAGAGGAAAGTTATATTGATGTGTATGACAACGTCGGACAGGTAGATCAGCTGAATGAACTGGAGTATATAGATGGTAAAATTTATGCGAATATCTATACAACAGATAAGATTGCTGTAATAGACCCTAAAAGCGGTGCTGTGGAGCGTTATATCAATCTTGCGGGATTACTGCCTGAAAGAGATCAATTTGATAATACAGACGTGCTGAACGGTATTGCCTGGGATGCTGCGGGAAAACGGTTGTTTGTAACAGGTAAAAAATGGGACAAGCTTTTTCAGATTGAGCTGGTCCCGTCTGGTCAGAAATAAAGTATTGGTCATACAGCGCAAATCATCCTTATGTTGGCGTATCCATCATTATTCACCATCCTGATATTATGATTGAACAGTGGTGATATCATGCAGCAACGCTATATTAATAATCTATTAGTGGGATTGACGATTACTACTCAGGTGTAACTGCTTTTTCTTTTATAGGTTTTGGCACTGCCAGGTTGCCGCTAAAGGTAATCGGTTGCTGGGTATTATTGGTTACTGTCAGCGAAGCATATCCACTTTCTGTGGTTGTCAGCGTTAGGTTGTAACTATCTTTAACATCCTTTGGGATGATCGTAATGATCCATCCGCCTTTTTTCCGTGCCGTTTTTTTGTAACTGAATTTTTTGGAGTTGAATTTAATGCCGCCTTCGTCGACACCGCCCATTTTTGGCGTATATGATCTGCCATAATAAGGAAGATAAGCCACGACGCTATCGGGCGTTACACGCAGGTCATAATTGGAGCCGGTCAGGATAATATTTCCTGCGCCCCCGGTATAACCCGGCATGCGGGTCAGCACCTGATTGATGTCTGACGCATTTAGCGGACTTGCGCTGGTTGCCACAAAAACATAATGCTGTGCGTCCAGGATTTTAATCGTTGTTGCTTTGTCTGTTTGTGCCTGCAGTTGTACTGCAGTGAATAATAAAGCAACGATGAAGAAGTTTTTAAGCGTTCTCATAGTATATGGTTTATTTGGTGTATCACTCTTAGATAAAAGATCTCTACAAAGGTTTAATATACAAATGAGAACGCTGATAATAAGTATATTATCTCCAGTTTTTATACTGGTTAATCAGGCCGTTGGTAGATACATCATGAGATGAAACAACCGCATCATCTTTTAGTTCTGGTAAAATACTTTTAGCCAGTTGTTTTCCCAGTTCCACACCCCATTGATCGAAACTGAAGATGTTCCAGATAATGCCCTGAACAAATATTTTGTGTTCATAGATAGCGATCAGGCTACCCAGGCTGCGTGGTGTAACTTTTTTCAGTAAGATCGAGTTGGTCGGCCTGTTTCCTTCAAAAACTTTGAAAGGTGCAAGCAGTTTAATCTCTTCGTCAGTTTTACCATCCTTTTTTAATTCTTCCGTTACCTGCTCTTCAGTTTTACCATTCATCAGTGCTTCAGTCTGCGCAAAGAAA
>Ga0247805_1000960_pt1 | contig 14175 bp, 10 predicted proteins | sample UWRJL044104R1_FD_180930 | JGI IMG/M metagenome (GOLD analysis project Ga0247805, IMG submission 180930) | Plant litter microbial communities from Arlington Agricultural Research Station in Wisconsin, United States - UWRJ-L044-104R-1 | ecosystem: Environmental > Terrestrial > Plant litter >... | reverse complement strand
CCAAAAGATCCTTACGCAGCTGCTCCCGAGCAAGAAACATCCCAAACAAATACGAGGTCAGCGGCACCCCATCCGGCACATCAAAAGACAACAGCGGAAACAATACACTATCCGTTTCCGGCCTCGGCAAAAACAACAACCCATCCAACTCAGAAGCCTGCAAACAGAAATAGCCATAATGAAAACTATAACGCAGAAAAAAACGCTCCACATCCGCCAACTCTCCTTGATAATACCTCCGCAGCTCCTTCCCCCCAGTAAGGGGCAACTCCGATGACAGACCAAAACTCAAATGACAATAGATTGCCATACCCTTGAACTGCGGATACACATCCTTAAAATAAAACAACACCAACTCCTGATCCTGTGGCCCCAAAGACTCCAACCAATCCTCCAGCTTCACCCTCGCCTGCTCCACCAGCTCCATCTGCTGTTCCAAAACCACACGCCTGGAAACCTCACGGACACTAACACCCGCCAAATCCCCCTTCAGCTCGCTGAGTACACACAGCACGCCAACCTTCATTTCATCTTTCATAACCATACCATTAGATAAAGCCCCTAACAGGCAGATAAAAAATTCAGCCCCACCAACCGCAGCAAAGCCCAACCCAAATTGGAAAAGAAAAATCAATCAGGAATACGGAAAAAGCCCTATTTTGAAATATAGGGAATAACCCCTACAGCGATCCATGCCAAAATCAAGCCCTATCACAACCAACCATAGACTTTGCACCGAAGGAAATAATCAAGCGGATACACGCCCGGCCGCGTGTAACGGACGAAAAAAGGGGAACCACACAAGCAATTCCCAATCGTGAAGCTGAGGGGTTATAAAAATGATATCGGAACCAATCTCTAACCTTTACTATACACCGTCCTGGAAGATTTATTCTTAACTTGATTTAGTTTCGGAGATTTTCTCTTTGCAGTATAAAATGCAATCGCACAGGCTAGATCGCATGGCTGAACTGACTCACCCAGCTTTTTCTTACATTTATTAAATACTTCCAGAGCTGTTTTAGGCTCATTAAAATAATTACCTTCAAATAAATCCCGGATATAATCCAGCACCAGTTCCGATTTTACGGTAGCTTTTAACAAAGAACCATTCGTATCCTCATTTAAATTAATAGTCCGATAAGACACCACAGTATTGTTGTTCAATTTTCTTGAAATCTTATAAATGGGATTATCGCCTTCCCTGATTAGTGTGTCCACGCGGATTCGGTAAACAGATTCGACTGTTTTAGGTAACATGATTTCTTCCAGTTTACAGTCAAAAATCAATTGCAAATAATTCGTATCCTTAGGTGTATACCTTAACATATGCCTGGGATCTTCCACATCACGAACATACAGCGGCCTATAACCCAACAGAAAAGAAAGATCTCTGCCAGAATACCCAAGCGCGATCCGCTTATCCATGACCATATAAACTTTCTCAAACTCAATAGCCGATATAGAGAAAAAGACGTCGTTACTTAAGGAATCCATCTTACTAAAGTAGTAAATATGTCCAGTTAATATGGTTGGACAAAGCTAAATTCTCGTTTATTCCCTTTCAATCACAAAGATACTTATACTGAACAGGCAAACATCATCTGTTTATGCAAATTCATTAACTTAGTTAATAATACTGAAAGTTTGCTCAATATCCCATTTAAGACTTCTGATACTTCACACCCCCGTCATTATCTTCAAACTTCTTAAGCTTGCTCTTTTTAACAAAAAACTCTAGGGTTGAAGTAATGTTATTAGATTTCCAGTTCTTATCATGAAAAGAGTTACAGTATTCAGTAATTTCCCGAATGGTCCGAGGATGGTTAAGGAAATCTTTCGTTTCTAGAATAAGATTAAGTGTTCCTGTCAAGCTGATACCCTCCGGTAACTCAACTTTTGTTTTTATTTGTAGGATATCACTTAAAGGTTTTTCTGGATAAAAATCAAAAACTGTATATTCTTCCTTTATATGCGAATTTGCTATTGCGCCTTTATCCATTTCTCTAAGCAATTTACGTGCATAATCCGTAAATGAATGAGCCAGTATACCCAAATTATGGTCACTATATCCATTATTTGTTCTTATTGACTCAATATTACCGAGTATGTTTGAATCTGTATCAGGACTCAAAAATCGAGAAACCTCTCTTTGAGATAAACCTAACTCGTGCCTAATCAGTCTTACTCTATCAATAATATACTGTGTTGTTGGTGACGTTGTAATAGGCTCTTCCATAGTGCAAATTGCCTCTTACATTGTTTATAAATTGATACCGTAATAATTTGCTTAATAAGGTTTTTTTGATTAACTTGGTGCTTTAACATTAAACGTCTGACTTATAGATAAAATTTTTACAAAAACATATAGAAACTAATCCAGGCATCTGGATTTTGGATCTTGCTGAGAAAACGTTGGAAATTTTCAGTAGTGCAAGGTACAAGAGTTGATGCCCAATCACTATCTTTGCGGATAGCGATGGGCTCTCTTGTGCTCACTACAGCCTTCCAACGGGCTTCTCAGGGTGCAAGTTGAGTCCCGTCGCTACCGTTTTTTAGCGACCACTCTATAGTTCAAAATTCATTTGTCTTGACAGAAAGACAATGAAACCCTACGCTAAACCTAATATCGACAACAAAATTCCCACCCTCCCTTTTAAACTGGGAAATTCAATACTTTACGCTCAATTCTTAATTAAAGGAATAAGCCAAAAGGATAAACTATTTGCCCAGAAGCCAAAGAATCCGGTATAGAAAAAATGATCACTTTGCCAGATTAGCCTAACCACAATTCCCGGTGAATTTCGCTATCCATCCTATATCGACTAACCATTCATAAAAACTTCATTTCATAATGAAAATAACGACAATCATCATCGTATTAGCCACGCTATGCCTATTTTTCGAGCTAGAATCTCAGTACAAATCCATCCAAATCATTGGAAAAATAACTGATGATAAAGGCCTACCGATCCCCGGAGCAACCGTCACCGTCCAGGGAACCAAACAAACTGCTATCGCAGATGGCAATGGAAACTTCATCATCAAAAATGTGATCGCAGGTAGCACGATCCTGATCACCAGCATCGGATACCAAAGCAAAGAAGTCACCAACCTCTGGTATTCAGACATCAGCACCATTATACTGACGGAAGAAAAAAACGAACTAAAGGAGATAGAAATTAACGCCGGCTACTATACCGTAAAAGAAAAAGCAAGAACTGGTTCAATTTCCCGCATAGATGGCAATACAATTGGAAAGCAGCCTGTCAACAATCCCCTTCAAGCCCTGCAAGGCAGGATAACCGGCCTGGACATCACCCAAAACACGGGCGTTCCCGGAGGTGGATTTAGCGTCCGCATCAGAGGTACCAACAGTCTGCAAAGTGGCAATGATCCCCTATATATTGTGAATGGCGTCCAGTACCCATCAACTTCACTCTCGGCAAACGGCAATATCAGCAGCATGATCAGCTTAAACCCAAGTCCATTAAGTTCCATCAATCCATCAGACATCGAAAGCATAGAAATCCTCAAAGATGCAGATGCAACTGCCATTTATGGATCCCGGGGTGCAAACGGCGTCATCCTGATCACTACCAAAAAGGGGCGTGCAGGCGACCTTCAGATCGACGCTAAATTTTACCAAGGCTATTCCAATGTCAACAGAAAACTTAAACTACTAAACACCCCACAATACCTGCAGATGCGAAACGAAGCTTTCGCCAATGATCAAACCAGCCCAGGCATCAATGATTACGACGTTAACGGCAGCTGGGATAAAAACCGATATACCGACTGGCAAAAAGAATTCATCGGAAAAACAGCCAGTTCCAACAATGGACAGCTCTCTTTTTCCGGCGGAAATGCCAATACTACCTTTCTACTCAGTGGTAACTATTTCAAAGAAAACACCGTATTTCCCGGTGACAACGCATACCTCAAAAAATCAGGTTTATTAAATCTCAACCATAGCTCTACAGATAGAAAGTTAACGTTAACAGCTACCAGCAGCTATGTGCTGGAAAACAGCAGCCTCCCTGCTATGGATCTAACCACTTCAATCCTGCTGCCACCCAATGCCCCTTCATTATACCAGCCAGATAGATCTTTAAACTGGGAAAACAGTACGTTCTACAACCCTCTTTCCGTGCTCAAACAAAAATACAAAGCCAATACCGGAACATTGCTGGCTAGCGGAAGCATCAGCTACTTCATCGTCCCCAAATTGGAACTATCTTCCAGATTTGGCTACACCAAAATGCAAAGAAACGAGGTCAGAACCAACCCACTTTCTTCATTCGATCCGGGTAGCGGTGCGACCGCCAATGACCGAACCAGCTATTATGCCAACAACTGGAACGAAACAGTAAACCTGGAACCGCAAATTTCCTGGTCACCCAATCTTGGACAAGGCAAACTGAATGTACTGGTCGGAAGCACCATCCAGACCATTAAACTCCATAACCAAACCATAACAGGTACCGGTTTTGTGAGTGACGGACTGATGGAAAACATCGCTGCTGCTTCCGAACTCAGGGCAAGTGACGCTTTAAATACGGACTACCGTTATTTATCCTATTATGGCCGGATCAATTACAACATTAAGGATAAATACATCTTAAACTTAACGGGCAGAAGAGACGGATCCAGCCGGTTCGGGCCGGCCAACCGTTATGCAGCATTTGGCGCTGCTGGTGCCGCCTGGATATTCAGTGGAGAAAATTTCACTAAAAACCTATCGTTTTTAAGCTTTGGTAAACTCAGGGCAAGCTACGGCATTACCGGTAATGATCAGATTGGGGACTACAAATACCTGGAACTATGGCGCCCCACACCAAATCCATACCAGGGATCATCGGGTCTGGATCCAGTGGGACTTTTCAATCCAAACTACGCCTGGGAAACCAATAAAAAAGCGGAAATGTCATTGGAATTGGGCTTTTTAAAAGACCGGATACGCCTGAGCGCAGGCTTTTACCGCAACAGGTCTTCCAACCAACTTGTCTACACTCCTTTACCCACAAGTGTCGGGTTCAGCTCGATTATCGGAAACTTACCCGCGGTCATCCAAAACGCAGGATGGGAATTGGAATCCACCATACACATTTTCAATAAGACCAGTTTCAAATGGTCTATGAACACAAACCTCAGTATCCCCAGAAATAAGCTTGTCGCTTTTCCCGGCCTGGAAAAATCTGCTTATTACAGTTCCATCTATGTGGTGGGCATGCCGCTGAACATCCTCAAAACCCTGCAATCCACAGGCATCAACCCAACCACCGGTATTTACCGCTTCAAGGATTTTGATGGAGACGGTGGAATCTCCATACCCGGAGATCAGCAAATGATCCAGCGGCTCGGACAACGCTATTCCGGAGGCCTGCAAAACACAGTCACTTACAAGGGCTGGGATTTGGATTTTCTATTTCAATTTATCCGTCAAACCGGAAAAAACATCCAAAGCTATATAACCAAGGCCCCAGGAGGCCAGTCCAACCAACCCACAGCGGTCTTAAAAAGGTGGCAAAACCCGGGCGAGGAGGCCATGGTACAAAAGTATACGATAAACTCAGCAACCCTGCCCTACCTGTATGGCATTGCCTTTGGAGATCTGGGTATAAGTGATGCTTCTTACATCCGCCTGAAAAACCTTGCGCTGGCCTATAACCTACCTGCCCCCATCCTGCAGAAAATCGGCCTCAAAAAAGCTAAATTCTATGTACAAGGACAAAATCTCTTAACCATCACCCATTATAAAGGCCTGGATCCCGAAACGCAAAGCTTAGCCTTACCTCCACTCAGGGCCATTAGCCTAGGACTGAATGTAACGTTATGATTCAATTATCCATCATTAAAGGAATAAAATTCATGAAAACTAAATCCATTAAAAACAAAGCAGTACTCTGCTTGCTTAGCTGCCTTGCTTTAGTCTCCTGTAAAGGCTTTTTAGAAGTTGGCCCGCCGGTAGACAACATTACTACCCCATTGGTTTTTAACAATGAGGGCGCCGCCAAAGCAGCCATCCTGGGGATCTATAGCAACATGGCAAACGACGGATTTGCCAGTGGTGCGATCAATAGCATAACTGCCTTGACTGGACTCTGTGCCGATGAAACAGTTAACTATAACCCCAGCTACAACAATTTTTATAACAACGCCTTGCTTGCCGGATCTGATATCAATCCATGGGAATTTATCTACAACAAAATATATGCGGCCAATGCCATATTGGAAGGCATCAGCAACAATCCTAATTTAAGTGTGTCCTTCAAAAGAGAACTTGAAGGTGAAGCTAAGTTCATCCGTGCATTCTGTTACTTCTACCTCACGAACCTCTATGGGGATGTGCCGCTGAACCTCAATACAGATTTCAGGGTTAATGCCGTCAAAGCTAAAACCAGCCAGAACCAGGTCTACCAGCAAATCACCACAGATTTAAAGGAAGCACAGGCACTCCTAACTGACCAATACTACAGCTCAGAAAGAGTTCGCCCGAACAAAGGCGCTGCTACAGCGTTACTGGCCAGGACTTATCTCTATACCAAACAATATGGCCTAGCCGAAAGCACTGCCACTGAGTTGATCAACAACACAAGCCTCTATAGCTTAAAGGATGACTTATCTCAGGTATTCCTAAAAAACAGTACTGAAGCCATCTGGCAGTTACAGCCCAATGTAAATGGACTGAACACCAACGAAGGAGACCTTTTCATCATTAATGTAAACCCAACCGGAGTATCGTTAATTCCCGATCTGGTCAATGCCTTTGGGAATGACCTGCGGAAAACCAATTGGATTGGTCAGATCACCATCGAAAGCAACACCTATTATTTCCCCTTTAAATATAAAATTAACTCAGCAAACTCCACTGGTACCCTTCAGGAATACTCCATGGTACTCAGGCTCGCTGAACAATACTTAATCCGGGCAGAAGCCCGGATCAACTTAACCAAAATTGAATCAGGAATCGAGGATCTCAATATCCTTCGCCAGCGTGCCAGACCTAATCCGAGCCAAACTGTTCCAAATCCGCTACCACCCATACCAACAGGTTTAAATCAAACGGACGCGTTACTCGCGGTAGAAAAAGAAAGAAGGCTGGAACTGTTTTGTGAATGGGGTCACCGCTGGTTGGATTTAAAACGCACCAATCGCGCTGATGCTGTTATACCCCTGCTCAAAAGTAACTGGAAAAGTAGCCATCAATTGTGGCCAATACCGCAAGCTGATCTCAATAACAACTCATTACTCACCCAAAACCCCGGATATGCTGTACAATAAAACCACCATCGTCATTACCTCCATTTTTTTCTTAATTTTCTGCCAGACCACCATGTCTGCGCAGGGATGGAAAAAAAGGCCTGCATTGGTTACCGGAAAAATTACTGCCGGTTTTAAAGCCAGGGAAGACAGCATATTATTCTGTCTATACAAAGATTATCAAATCCTCGGCTACACCAGTCAGACACTACCGATTAATGACAAAGGAGAATTTACCATTCATACCGATTCACTGGAAAGACCAGCTTTTCTGGCCATCTATATTAACAATAAGCGGACCCTTTCCCGTCGTTTCATTGAACCCGGAGATTCTCTGCAGCTGGAAATAAATGCAGCTTCCGACGAACCAAAGCTCCTCTATTCCGGAAAAAACAGCCTGAAATATCAGTGTGAAGATAGCCTGGACCTGATTAAACTAAATGATGAAACCCTGCCCTTAAAAGAAGGTCGGTTAACCGGAGACTACCAAAGCTTAAACCGCATGTATTTAGAAAGATACTTGCAGTACTATCACATCATTGAAGCATACAAGGGCAAAGTAAGCGCCCCAATGCTTAGTTTTTTACTCGCACGTTATTCTGGAAATTCACTTGGAATCTATTATGGGCTGATCGCCGACGAATATAAAGCCGAAGCGAATCCGGGTAAAAGGAAACTGATCGTTGAAAATTACTATAAATACGCGCTGCCAGATTACAGTGCTAACGGAGATACCGCCGCATTGGATGAGTTTTATATTTTATCCATTATCACCCAGGCTAAAAATGAAATGCTATTCAAAAGCAATGGTCAGGGTTATCCTTACACCAGTTTATACCACTACCTAAAAACGCATTATACCGGTGAGCTCAGAGACCGACTGCTCGTTTACCTATTGATTGACTTAAGGAGCCTGACCGATGTGATCGGCTATACCCCTGCTGATTATTCCAGTTGCATGCAGGATGCCAAACAAACCGTTGTCTCACCTTACCTAAAAAATATCCTTACTGACAGGAGCGTGCTACTGAAAAACTCGGAAGCTTTTAACTTTTCCATGCCAGATACGTCGGGGAAAATCGTGAGTTTAAGCGATTTCCGCGGTAAAGTGGTATTACTGGACGTTTGGGGTGCAGGATGTACAGGTTGCGCAATGTTTTATGAGCGATTTGAAGCTGAAGTCAATCCGAAAATCAAAAACGAGCCCAATTTCAAAAAAGTAACGATCAATATTGATCGAACAAAAGAAAGATGGCTCCAGGGAATTGATAAAGGCATCTATACTTCAAAAGCCGCCACCAACTTATGGACGGGCGGACTGGTAATGGATCATCCCTTTGTGAAATACTATAAGTTCAATGCCATCCCCTTTATTTTATTGCTTGGGAAAACGAGTAAAATCTATTCAAAAATAGACATCACCCTGAGTTCAGATCAGGTGCACAAACTGATTACCGAGGCATTAGCCGAATAATGAAATTAAATGGATGTTTATTGGGAGTGGCCAAAAGGCATCCATTTAATTTCATTCACCTGGCAGCGACCAGGTAGCGGTCAAACAAAACAAACAGGCACTTTATATAGACCGCGAAAAACCTGACATCTTGAAGGTTATTGGCCAGTAATGACAGAAGGCAAAGTTTTTTTGTTGTGCAGCCATTTAGATGAATGTACGACCAGTAAGGGGGGGGTAACTGTATGGAAGACATGCCATCGATAACCTGCTATTATAAATAAGAAAACAGTCTCTATATTGGGACCTAGCAATTAAATTTGCGGACTTATGAAATTATTAAAATACCTTATACTGCACTGTCTATTTTTTGCTTTCACCTATGCGGAAGCACAAACTATTTACAACAAATCCATGGGCAATTCAAAAAATGAGGCCCTGATCTTTATACATGGCGGTCCAGGAAGCAATTCAGCAACATTCGAAGCCACGACGGCTAAAAAGCTGGCTGAACGCGGTTTTTTTGTGATTTTCTATGACAGACGCGGTGAAGGCCGCTCGGTAGATAAAAATGCACTCTACACCTTTCAGCAAACGTTCGATGACCTTGATCACATTTACCGCAAATACCATTTAAAAAAATGTCATATCATCGCCTTCAGTTTCGGTGGAGTGGTCAGCACTTTATATGCCCAAAAATATCCTGAAAAGGTGAAGTCCCTGATATTGACCAGCGCACTCTTATCTTTACCCGAAACCTATCAGACAATTATTGACCGTTGTAACGCAATTTACCGGAATAAAGGTGATAACAGGGGACTGGATCAACTGACGGAACTACAGGCTTTGGACCCCGGTTCCTACGCCTTCCGCTCAGGCTGCTTTAAGCAAGCTTCCCGGAATGGCTTTTTCAATACGCCGCATCCCAGTGTCCAGGCGCAGGCTTTATATGCTGCTTTAAAGACCGACACCTTGATCACGCGTTTACCTGTGGACACAGGTAGTCGAGCAAGCAAAGCATTTTGGGAACATGAGCACTATTCCAATTTGAACATGATGCCTATATTAAAAAAACTGTCGTCCAAAGGGATCAAATTATTTGGTATCTATGGCAAGGACGACGGTTTGTATGCCGAACGGCAGATCGAAGCTTTGCGATTATTGACAGGTAAGGAACACCTGCTTTACCTGGATAATGCCGCGCATTACCTGTATGTAGACCGCCAGAGTGCGTTTTTGGATGCTCTGTCAAACTGGATAAAATAAATACGACTCGACACATGATCAATAGTAACGATTTATGAAACACCTGCTTTTGTGCTGCCTCTTGTTCTTATGCTCTCTGTCGAGTCTAGCACAGGTTGGTTATCAACAACATTTTAGGGATTGTAAAATAAAGGGAAGTACGACAATTTACGATTATAAGAACAAGAAATGGATTTATTCGGACCCGGCTGATGCTGGAGTTGCTATGTTACCTGCTTCCACTTTTAAAGTCGTGAATATCCTGATCGCACTGGAAACAGGCACGATTAAGGATGAGAACGAGATCGTGAAATGGCCTGGTAGCACTGACACTGTAAAGTATGGCTACCGACCAGAGATCTACCATGATATCAGCATTAAAGAAGCATTCGAGGTTTCGGCGGGCTGGGCCTTTATAGAACTGGCCAAAAGGATTGACCGCAAAGTTTACCAGCGGTACCTGGAGGCATGCGGATATGGCAATCATAACCTGACTGAGCAAGGCGCTGATTTCTGGAACTTTGGCGCTTTTACCATTTCCCCCAAAAACCAGGTTGAGTTTCTGATCAAGGTCTATGAGGGGAAACTCCCGTTCGCAAAGCGCAATATCGAAATTCTGAAAAAAGTGATGGTCACGGAAATTACACCGGATTATACCATTCGCTCGAAAACCGGCTGGACCAGGACCGATAACCGGGATCTCGGCTGGTGGGTCGGTTACCTGCAGCGAAAAGATGACGTTTACTTTTTTGCTACCCGGCTGATTAAGCCCAGAGCTGAAGTAAACCCCAATTTCGGAAACTGCCGGAAAGAGATTACGAAGCATATTTTAAGGGAAATCGGCGCCTTATAACAAGATCGCCCCGCTAAAGATGATTTAATGCCCCAGCCGGATGTCAATTCGACTATACTGGATAATTAATGATTGAAGCCTGCCAGACATTAACAACCTTTTATTAAAAAGCTTATTTATTTTTTTGCGGGAATTTCTTAACTAATGGTTCTGTACATTTGTATAGCTGCCATTTAGCAAATAAAGAACCTAAGTTCAGCCAGCCCAAATATGAAACAACTCATCACATCCCTTGCATTTATTTTTTCAGTTGTAATTGCACAAAGCCATCCCACAGATAGAAAAAACACAGTTAAGATTGACACGACGGTAATTGTGGAAATAGGCGGGATCAAACAATTCCTTAAGCTCCAGGGAGCAGATCTTTCAAAACCACTATTACTGTTTCTTCACGGCGGCCCAGGAACTTCGTTAATCCCTGTCGCGGATACATTTACGGATAAATTAAAAGATCACTTTGTGGTGGTTCAATGGGATCAAAGAGAGGCGGGCGAAACGTTAAAGCTAAATCATTCTCCCGAAAAACTGTCGCTGGGCTTATTACAGAATGATACAGACGAACTGATCAAATACCTGTTGCAAAAATTCCATCGTAAAAAACTGTTCCTGGTCTCACATTCTTTTGGATCTATGCTGGGGTTTAATTTTGCGGACAAACATCCGGAATTGCTTTATGCCTATATTCCGATTAGTGGAATCGTAGACCAGAGAAAGAGCGAGCGGTTAACCATGGAATTGTTAAACGGATGGGCGCGAAAAACCAATAATGATACTGCGAAAAAAGAATTGGCCCTGGTGAAGCTCCCATTTGAAAGCGAGGACGATTTGTTCTATTCCCAAAAGTGGCTATTCATTCATAATGGGGTAGATTTTGCTAAAGACGATGGTTTCAAGGCAAAATATCACGATTGGCTGGCAGTCTGGTTTCCCATGTGGAAACAAGCGGTAACGAATAATCTTTTCAAAACATTACCGGTATTAAACTGTCCGGTCTATTTTATTGAAGGAAATGGGGACAAGCAGAAATCCCACTATCTTGTGGAAGATTATTATAAATTTTTAAAAGCACCAAAGAAAGCCTTGTTTTGGTTTGAAAAATCAGGACATACCGTTTTTAACAGTGAACCCGAGAAACTACAGCAAGTCATTATAGAAAAAATAATGCCGGATGCTTTAGATGAACATAAGCATTGACTTATTTCATTTGGTAGCTAACCAGATAGTGGTTAAACAAAACAAACAATTTCTTTTTATAAACCGCGAAATCCCTTAACTTTTGATTCTGATGATTGGGGATCTTGAAACTGTGCAGATACTTACCATCCTTTGCGCGGTACACATCGATCACAGCATAAACTTTTAATGAATCCTGATGCTCCTCGTCTGAGGCCAACGCCGAATGAATGTAAACCCAATCATCTGAAACGTATCCACGTTTATTCACCAGTAATGGAGGCTTAGACATTATAATTTCCGTATTCTTGGATTTATCATGATACAGTTCACTGGTCGCGATTTTTGCTATTGAGTTGGTATCAATTAATTTAGCGCTGTAAGTTAAATTCATATTCGTATCCAGGCAAATCAGCTGATTGGTATAGTAAAAGACATAAAAAATAGCACCTGTGCATTTTTCGGTCATAAAAAAACCATCCAGGGCAAAATTACCATCCAGCTGATAAGTAGGTTCATAAATGTTAGACTGCTTGAATTCCTTATTCAAAATGATCATTTGAAAAACCTTTTGAACAGAATTGTGATAGCTGATGACCATGCGATTTGGCGACAACACCAGGCTCAGATCGAAGTGTATTCCGGTCATTGGCCATTTTTTGGTTTCCCCATTATCCAGATTCTTGGAAATTAAAAATGGTGTCCGCCTGTCTGTCAGGAATACATAGGGTGAATCAAGCTGGACTCTAACCACAGACCAATTTACACGCGAATCATTGCCAACTGGCAGCCGGCTTTGCAGCGACTTTTTCAGATCCTGTGAAAGTGTCATTAAACTCATGGGCGCTTCAGAATTACCCAGATAAATGCTCTGGTCAGATACACCAGCAATATAATAAGAATCAAAGCGAACATCTGCCACAGCCCGCTTCCTGACACGACCACTTTGAAACTTACGGTGGAAACCGTTTTTTTCAGCTCCAATTCTGGATCTGAGATACAACATAGCCATCAAAACCAGGCATCCCAATATGATGGCAGAAATTAAATAAAACCGATTCACAACTTTTGAATTAAAATTGGGCTTTCAGAATGCCCCGCTGATAATGCTTAAACTCCCTGAAAGCCCAGTGTTTTTAGAATGTTGGATTGTTACCAATTACAATCTGAGGATTGGAACAACTGCCACCTGACAAAGTGGTTGGCAGGCTGGCGCCCAAAGAAGTACAACTTGGTCCTGGGTTATCGTTACAAGTCACCTTTCTACAATTCTGGGCTGGAATATAATACACATGATTGGCTAAACTTTTAGACGATTCTGAAGTTGAACCATTTGCGTTTTGTGATGCGAAAGCTCCGCCGATAGCAGCCACTGCTACCAGACTAGAAAAAAATAATTTTTTCATGTTTGTGATATGAAGGGTTAGATTGTTTATTTGCCTACTTTTTTCTACAGGTATTCGGCTCTTCCTGATTTTGTTGCAATAAAATATTTTTGATCAATCTGTTAAACACCGTGATTTTCCAATCGCGTGCCGAGTATAATAGCCACAAATCCCAGCCCTACAAATCCCAGGTTAAAAACCAGATGTTGTGACCAGGACATCTGTTGCAAAACACCTCCACAAGAGCAAGGCAAATGCTCCCCGGACATGAGCAAAATTCCAATGTAAGCGGAAAACAAAACCATCAGGCTAAAAGACATATATAGCCCAATCAGCAGTGTACGTGAAAGAAAAAGCAGTAATGCGATCATAACTTCAAGGCAGGGAATAGCCCAGGCTAATATACTAGCATAACTTGTCAGCATGGCCGATTGTCCCATTTGTGCTTTGAATCGCTCAAACTCAAAAAGTTTGTTCGCGGCTGCGTAGATAAACAGTGCGATGAATAAATAGCTGATGACTTCAACAACAATCCTTTTGGATTTTTCTGGCAAATGGAACCGCCTTGCTCTAACATTCATAACTGGGATATTTGATTACCATAAAATTGAGTAATCATCGTAGCAAAAAGTCCGGTTTTTACCACTAAAAAAACAGGAATAAACCGAAAAAAAAACCAGCAAAAGCCTGATAAAGAACTTACCGACATTCCATAAGCATCTAAAATCCAGTATTCAACTATTTTTCTAACAAGATTTCCTAAGCTTGCCCAAACGATCTGCTGACATCCCCAGGTACTCCGC
>Ga0247805_1000959_pt1 | contig 14208 bp, 13 predicted proteins | sample UWRJL044104R1_FD_180930 | JGI IMG/M metagenome (GOLD analysis project Ga0247805, IMG submission 180930) | Plant litter microbial communities from Arlington Agricultural Research Station in Wisconsin, United States - UWRJ-L044-104R-1 | ecosystem: Environmental > Terrestrial > Plant litter >... | reverse complement strand
TAGTTTAGAAACATCCATCAGTTTACGCGGTGTGCCATCAGGTTTACTGCTGTCGAATGTTAGCGTTCCTTCAAAACCAATGATGCGCTTGATGAGTAAGGCAAGATCTTTAATGGTCAGATCTACGCCAGTTCCTACGTTCACCAATCCAGGCTCGTTGTAATTTTGCATCAGGAAATAACAGGCATCGGCCAGATCATCTGCGAAAAGAAATTCCCGCATGGGAGATCCGGAACCCCAGATGTTTACCACTGTAGTTCCATTAACTTTCGCTTCATGAAACTTGCGGATCAGCGCTGGTAACACGTGAGAGTTTTGAGGGTGGTAATTGTCGTTATAACCATATAAATTGGTTGGCATTACCGATATGAAATTGCAATTGTACTGTGCACGGTAAGCATCGGCCATTTTGATTCCTGCAATTTTAGCAATGGCGTAAGGTTCATTTGTTTCTTCGAGCAGGCCGGTTAACAGGTATTCTTCTTTTAAAGGTTGTGGCGCAAGTTTTGGATAGATGCAACTTGAACCCAGGAACATGAGTTTTTTTACCCCGTTTTTATAAGATTGATGGATAACATTATTCTGGATGCAGAGGTTTTCATATAGAAAATCGGCACGGTAGGTGTTGTTGGCCACAATGCCACCAACTTTTGCCGCGGCTAAAAACACGTATTCTGGTTTTTCAGTTTCAAAAAAATCGGTTACTGCATTTTGATCCCGAAGATCAAGTTCTGAAGAAGTTTTTATGAGGAGATTGGTAAAACCTTCTTTAAGCAATTTGCGGTAAATGGCTGAACCAACCATTCCACGGTGACCAGCTACGTATATTTTTGCGTTTTTTTCCAAGATCTTTATTGTATAATATTACAAAAGTACAAAATCAGATCGAGCATAGCGACTCGAAGGATTTAATTGTATTTTTGGCTAAATTTGTATAAAAAATTAAGTAGTGGGTAAAGATAAGTTAAGAAAGTTTGCAGAGATAGACACCTTCCCAAATGTATACCAGTTGGATGAGGGTAAGCCTTTAAAAGGGAAATGGGCTTCTGAGCATTTTAAAAATGACCATCCGATTGTATTGGAACTGGCTTGTGGTAAAGGTGAATATTCTGTAAACCTGGCTAAGTTTTTTCCGGAGAAGAACTTTATTGGTGTTGATCTGAAAGGTAACCGAATTTGGCGTGGTGCGAGAACAGGAATGGATGAAGGCATTGCTAACCTGGCTTTTTTAAGGATACAGATTGAAGATATTGTGGATTATTTCGGAAAAGATGAGATCGATGAAATATGGATCACTTTTCCTGACCCTCAGCCTCAGGAGAGCCGTGAGAAAAAGCGTCTTACATTTCCTGGCTTTCTGGAGAAGTATAAAACTTTTTTAAAGCCGGGAGGTAAAATAAACCTGAAAACAGATAACGATGGTTTGTATCTTTATACTGTTGAAAAGGTTCAGGAACTGGGTTTACCTTGTTATAAGAATACTGACCAGTTGTATAAATCTGAGTTTTATGATGAGGTGTTGTCCATAAAAACGCATTATGAGCGGATTTACCTGAAACATGACAAAAACATTAATTATATCCAATTCTCCTTGGTATAATGTAAAATCCTAAACTTTTTCCCATCGAATGGAACAATCTTTTTATGATCAGGTTTTTGAATTGGCACGATTGATCCCCGAAGGTCGGGTTACTTCTTACGGTGCAATTGCCAGAAGTTTAGGTGCTGGTGGCTCTGCTCGCATGGTCGGATATGCTATGGCCCATGCCGGTGTAGCCGATCCTCCGGTCCCCGCGCATCGGGTGGTAAATAGCAGCGGGCTGTTAACCGGAAGGTTTCATTTCCAAACACCGGGGTTGATGCAGGAACTGCTGGAAAAAGAAGGGGTCGAAGTAAAAAATGACAAAGTGCTTGATTTTAAAACCTTACTTTGGGATCCATTAAAAGAATTGTAACATGACAGAACAAGTCAGGTGTGGATGGTGCGGTACAGATCCGTTGTATGTTAAATACCACGATGAAGAATGGGGTAAGCCAGTTTACGATGATCAGATTTTATTTGAATTTTTGATTCTGGAGGGTGCCCAGGCTGGTTTAAGCTGGATTACCATTTTGAAAAGGCGAGATGGCTATCGGAATGCTTTTGCCGGCTTTGATGTGGCTAAGGTTGCTGCATTTACTGAGGCTGATGAAGACCGGTTGATGAATGACCCGGGAATTATCAGAAATAAACTGAAGGTTAAAGCTGCAATCAACAATGCTAAACTTTTCATGGCGATCCAGGATGAGTTTGGCTCTTTTTCAGACTATATGTGGGGCTTTGCTCCCGATAAAAAGCCGATTGTAAACAAAGTCAGAACCTTGGGTGATGTGCCGGCGCGTACCGAGCTTTCGGATGCGATTAGCAAGGATATGAAAAAGAGAGGCTTTAAATTTTTCGGAACCACCATTTGTTATGCACATATGCAGGCTACGGGAATGGTCAACGACCATCTGGACAATTGCATATGTAAAAAGGGCTAATTTATTTATGCATGCCGTTATATGCGGCAACAAAAGCCCTGACCAATTTGGCATCAAAGGATTCGGTTGCTTTGATGCGTTCCGCTAAATCTTCATCGTTGGTCAGTTTTTGTAATAGTACATTTCTAATCAGCTGGTTTTTTCCCGCTGAATTGCCGGGTTCAACCGGAAGTTCCTGCATAGGGCCGGTTCCAAATTTTTCTATAAAATAGGTCGCTGGGACCGCTTGTGCAGATGCCGCATCTTGCCTATTCCGGCCACCACCACCCAGTGTGATGCCTATACCTCCGCCCATGCCTCCAAAACCTCCTGTGCCGCCACCAATTCCAAATGATGGGCTGACGCGCGCGCGCTTTGATGCTGCATCTGCAACATTGGTATTTCCACCTCCAATGGTATAAAGATTTACCGCTCCAAGTTCTATAACTTTAAAAAAGCGGAATTCCATCTTTTTCCTGATCACAATCGGTTTACTCACAAAGGTTTCTCCGTTCCACAGAAACTCCTGAATGTCTTTCGCTTTATACTGGGTAATAGATTCATCATCGTTCTTCATCACCACTGTAGCGTAATCCGTTCCTTGTATGGTTCCGCGAATGAAATTACCAGGTGAAATGGTGATGGCATCCTGTGCCTGGCTTTTCACAAAAACCAGCATCAGCAACAGCATTAAAATAAATGGTCTAATCAACTTCATCATACCCAAATAACGGAATTTATTTGTTGTTTGTTGTAAAGGTAACTGAACAATTATTGTAGGGTTGTTTTTAAAATCCCTGTTTTTGTTTCCGGATATAAGGGTACATACTTTTTGAAACTGGATTTCATGTAATTGAATGCGTACTGTTTTGGATCGGCCATGTCTTTAGCCTGTGCATAGAACTTTCCGGTTACATAACTTCCGATTAAAAAGTTACGGAGTTTCTTGTCTGCTTCTTCATCTAAAGCAACGTCTTTGATCATCTCCGGATCAAGAAAAGGTGTGGTACCGAAATGTGTAATCAAATAGCTCGCCAATTGATCATATGTCTCTGTAAGCAGTGTTGCATCTGGCGAAGCCATTAAGGTTTCGGTTTGTTTGACATAGGGCGCAAGTTCAACAGCTAGTCTTTCTCTGGTAACTGCGGTCAGTCCTGCTGGTACAAAATACTGAGTTGCGACATGATATGGGTCTACAAATAGCCTGACAGTATCCGTGCTTCCAGGTCTGACTAACGTATAACAATCTACAATTCCTGTTTTTCCCCGCGTGCTAAACCTTTTAGAAAAATCAAGACTTTCGCCTGTTGGCCAACGGTAGCTATTTTTTAATTTGAGCATTTGGGTATTCCCTTTGTCTGTGATATTCATAAATGCACCCGATGGGATCGGATCATCGGCGGTGGTGCCATACCCTGTTTTAACTTCATTAGTGAGTCCGGCAAAGGTAGCTGCTTTAAGTAATTCTGTTGATGGTAGCTGTGCTTTGGCACAAAGGCTTGCTACAGCAATAAATAGGGTAAGCGTTTTTTTCATGAGGTTGGTTTTAGATAAAGATGAAAGTCCGGCTGAAATTCCATACCAATTTAATATTTTTTTGTTGCTGGTTAATGGGATCGGGAGAGTATTAGTATCTTTATCGGGTAACATAATATTGTGATGAAAACATCATGATCACTTTATTACGATTGAAAACAAAAATAAAAAGATGAAAAAACTCTTCCTTCTTGACGGTATGGCGCTGATTTACAGAGCGCATTTTGCGCTCAGTAAAAATCCACGGTTCACCTCTACAGGCATCAACACTTCTGCGGTAATGGGATTTGCAAATACCCTCATGGAGGTGCTTAAAAAAGAAAGACCAACGCATATCGCGGTTGTTTTTGATACGGAAGCACCAACAGAAAGACATACCGATTTTGAGGCTTATAAGGCACACAGACAGGCTATGCCGGAAGATTTATCTGCAGCCCTTCCCTATATTTTTAAGCTGATTGAAGGCTTTAAGATACCGGTGATCACTAAAGATGGCTATGAAGCTGATGATATTATTGGCACGCTAGCCAAAGAAGCGGAGAAAAAAGGCTTTCAGGTATTCTGTATGACTCCCGATAAAGATTTTGCTCAATTGGTATCAGACAACATTTTCATTTATAAGCCCGCCAGAATGGGTAATGATATGGAAATTTTGGGTGTGCCTGAGGTTTTGGCGAAGTGGGAAATCGAAAATGTAACTCAGGTGATTGATATCCTCGGTTTATGGGGTGATGCCGTAGATAATATTCCTGGTATTCCTGGAATTGGTGAGAAGACTGCAAAATCACTGATTAAACAATATGGATCTGTAGAAAATATCATCGCACATGCGCATGAACTGAAAGGAAAACAACGCGAAAATGTAGAAACATACGCTGAGCAGGGAATGATTTCTAAAAAGCTGGCCACCATTATTTTGGATGTGCCCGTTGAATTTGATGAAAATTCCTTGGAACTGGAAGAGCCAAGCCGTGAATTGCTTGAGCCCCTGTTTGCTGAACTCGAATTTAGAACAATTGGAAAAAGGGTATTTGGGGATGACTTTATCAGAAGTAGTTCTGTGGTGGTTTCTCAGCAAACAGATCTGTTTGGAAACGTAACTGAAGTACGTTCTGTCCAGGTTGTAGTTCATGCTCCTCCTCCGATAGAAATTGTACCTGAGACCATTGTGCCACTCAGTACCATTGAAAATACACCACACAACTATCAGCTTGTTGATGCTCCTGAATCGCGGAAAGCATTGGTTGCGCTTTTAATGCAGCAGGAAAGCATTTCGTTTGACACAGAAACTACCGGAACTGATGCCAATCTGGCCGAACTTGTTGGTCTGTCATTTAGTATTAAACCTGGTGAAGGTTATTATATCCCGGTACCGGAAGACAGCGTCGCAGCACAAGCGATTGTAGAAGAATTCAGGCCGGTACTTGAAAATGAAGGCATCAAAAAGATTGGGCAGAACATTAAATATGACATGCTGATTTTAAAATGGTATGGTGTTTCTGTTAAGGGAGAGCTTTTTGACACCATGCTGGCACATTATCTCATTGATCCGGATACCCGTCACAATATGGATGTGCTTTCAGAAAATTATTTAAACTATTCTCCGATCTCAATCACTGCATTAATTGGGGCAAAAGGTAAAAATCAGGGTACTATGCGGGATGTTGCGGTAGAGAAGGTAGTGGATTACGCTGCGGAAGATGCAGATGTCACCCTGCAACTAGCCAATGTATTTGAACCAATGCTGAAGACCCTCAATGCCGATAAGCTTGCTGCTGAGGTAGAAAATCCATTGATTTACGTGCTGGCGGATATTGAAGTAGAGGGGGTAAAGATTGATGTTGATACTTTGAATGCCTACTCGTTAGAGCTGGAGCAGGATATCCGGAAGTTTGAGCAAAACGTATATGACAAATGTGGTGTACAGTTTAACCTGGCATCGCCTAAGCAATTGGGGGAGGTGTTGTTTGATAAGTTAAAACTGGACCCTAAGGCCAAAAAAACTAAGACTGGACAATACCAGACTGGTGAAGACGTGCTGCTCGCTTTGGCACACAAGAGTGATATTGTACAGGACATCTTAGATTTTCGGCAGTTGCAGAAGCTCAAATCAACCTATGTAGATGCTTTGCCTTTATTGGTTAATCCTAAAACTGGTCGTGTTCACACCAGTTTTAATCAGGCTGTGGCTGCAACCGGAAGACTAAGTTCCAATAATCCAAATCTGCAAAATATACCGATCCGGACAGAGCGCGGTCGCGAAGTACGTCGCGCCTTTATCCCAAGAGATGAAAACCATGTCTTACTTTCTGCGGATTATTCTCAGATTGAATTGCGCATCATTGCCGATATCAGTAAGGAGGAAAACATGTTGGATGCTTTTAACAAAGGCATTGATATTCACACCGCTACTGCTGCAAAGGTATATGGTATTTCAATAGAAGAAGTGGACAGTACGCAAAGGAGAAACGCAAAAGCAGTGAATTTTGGTATTATTTACGGACAGTCAGCCTTTGGATTGTCTCAAAACCTGGGTATATCCCGTAAAGAAGCTGCTGAAATAATTGAACAGTATTTTGCGCAGTATCCGGGTATCAAAAAATATATGTCAGACACGATGAATTCCGCACGTGAAAACGGCTTTGTCGAGACAATTCTAGGTAGAAGAAGGTATTTAAGGGATATCAATTCGGCCAATCAGACAGTGCGCGGCTTTGCAGAACGAAATGCGATTAATGCGCCGATACAGGGTTCTGCTGCGGACATGATCAAGGTAGCGATGATTAATATTCATAAGGATATGAAGGATCAGAAGCTGCAATCGAAAATGACCATGCAGGTACACGATGAGTTGGTCTTCGACGTATTAAAGTCGGAAGTTGATGCAATGAAACAGATTATTGCGCACAGGATGAAAACTGCGATTCCTACAACGGTACCTATCGAAGTCGAGATTGGTCAGGGTAACAACTGGCTGGAAGCGCATTAGGATTTAATAACATATGACAAAAAAAGCCCTCATGTGACTCGTCTACTCAAAGCTTTGACCCTGAAAAGGGCGAGCTTTACATGTCGTCTCATCACATCGGGGCTTTTCTGTAAAATCTTATACCAAAAATAGCGGTACTGTTTCTGGCGAGGAAAGGTAAATAATTAAAGTTCTATTGTATCGCCAATGGCTGGCAGTAACAATATCTTGTTTTCTCTTTTGAATTTTGCTGTAGCCTCTTCCGTGTCAATTTTAATCGGAGGGAAGGTATTGTAATGTACACCAATCACTTTCTCGCAATCCAGGTACTTGGTCGCAATGATCGCATCGTCAACATCCATGGTATAATGGCCTCCGATTGGCAATATGGCATAGTCCAGGTTGTACAAATCAGCCAGAAGCTTCATTTCCAGTGTCAATGCCGTATCCCCGGCGAAATAGATTGTTTTACCACCAAGTTCCAATACAAAACCTGCAGGGTTGCCACCGTAGCTTCCATCAGGATTACTGCTACTGTGAACAGCCCAAACCGTCCTTAAGCTACCAAAATCAAAAGTGCTTTTGCCAAAGTTGACATCAACTACATTTTTTACACCTTGCTTTTTTATCCAGCCGGCTACTTCTACCATGGCAATAACTTGTGCATTGGTCTGATTGGCCAGCTCTACCAGATCAGCCACATGATCTCCATGTCCATGGCTAACGAGGATGTAATCGGCCTGTATGCTTTTAATGTCAATGTGCTTGGCTAAAGGATTGTGCGTGATGAATGGATCAAACAAAAACTTTTTGCCCTCAGCTTCAAGAAGGAAGCAAGACTGACCGTAATATGTGTATTTCATAATGATGAGATTTTAATTATTGGCCAAACATGCCGCCAAGACCACCTAGCATGTCTTTTGTTGCCGCCTGCATTTCATGTGCACTTACTTGCTCTGCCTGGGTTAAAGCTTTGTTAATTGCGGTGAGCAGGAGTTCTTCAAGTTCTTCCTTGTCGGCCTGTTTGTAAAATTCTTCTTCAATTTCTACAGCGGTAATGGCTTTATTTGCAGTAGCAGTAATCCGGATAGCCCCGCCTTCTACTTCGCCAAAAACAGAAACGGTATCTAAACGTCTTTTTATTTCATCGGCCTTTTGTTGTGCCGCCATTAATTTATCGAACATAGTATGGTGTTTTAATATTAAACGAAATTAAGGGAAATTGGTTTAATCTATTCTATTTAAATGAAAAATGAACCTTTTACTACAGTCCGGCACTAGTCGCTTTTTCTGGGTTTAGCCCGGTCATATTGTGCTGGCCATTGTTGTTCTTCTCCGAACGTGGAGGCCGCATGTAAAGCGAAATACGGATCTCTAAGCAACTCGCGAGCCATGAAAATCAGGTCAGCCTGATCTTTTTGTAATATTTCTTCTGCTTGTGAGGCTTCTGTAATTAGTCCGACTGCCCCCGTTAATACACCGGTTTGCTGTTTGATGGCTTCGGCAAAAGGTACCTGGTAGCCTGATCCGACCGGAATCTGCTGATGTGCTGCCAATCCTCCGGAAGAGCAGTCAACGAGATCTATGCCCTTGGTTTTTAGGATACCGGATAGTAGAACTGATTCTTCTGTTGACCACCCACCTTCAACCCAATCGGTTGCCGATATGCGGACAAATAAAGGGTTTTCCGCTGGCCAGACTTCCTGCACAGCTTCAATGATTTCGAGTAACAGGCGAATTCTGTTTTCGAAGCTACCGCCATATTCGTCTGTACGATGATTGCTCAATGGCGAAAGAAACTGGTGTAATAGGTAGCCATGTGCGGCATGAAGCTCAATGACCTGGAATCCCGCTGTGAGTGCTCTTTTGGCGGCTGCTTTAAAGTCTGATTTCACTTTTTGAATTTCTTCGCCACTTAAAGCACGGGGTTTTTCATCGGCCTCGTGAAAAGCAATTTCACTAGGTGCTACTGTTTTCCAGCCTCCATCTTGTTCATTAATTTGGTTTCCGCCTTTCCAGGGTGCTTGTGTACTGGCTTTTCGTCCTGCATGGGCGAGTTGGATGCCTGATACAGCATCACGCTGATGGATAAAGTCGGTAATGCGTTTGAGCATTTGTATATGGTCGTCGGTCCAGATGCCCAGGTCATCAGGAGAGATTCTTCCTTCCGGTGATATGGCCGTTGCTTCGGTAAAAATTAGCGCGGCGCCGCCAATCGCTCGGCTTCCAAGGTGAACCAGGTGCCAATCGTTTGCAAAGCCATCATCTGAGGAATACTGACACATGGGTGAGACTACGATCCGGTTTTTTAGGACGACGTTTTTAATGTTCAGTTTGGAAAATAATATAGACATGGATATGAATTTATTAGATAACAATTATAGCTTCAAGTTGTTTATGTTGCAAATGGAATCGTCCCGATTGTAAAGGGAGAATTATTAAAATGTTAAGGATGATGTAGAAAGGCATTTAAATCAACTGAAAAATGTAAAAAAATAAAAAACGTATTGCGTAACTCAATATTTATTTAAACCTTTGCGCCTCAACTTATTCAAAGAAATATTTTAGACAGAAAATGATCAAGCACATTACACATAAACTTTCCATCGTAGAAGCAAAGAACATTGCTTCCAGGAATTTGTTTATTGAGCGTTTGCGACCCATATTTTCTGTGACCACGAACCGGCAAAACTATACGCCGCGCATTTGATTACCATGCTCGAAATCAGTGCATTTCACAGAGGATTGCCTCTCAAAAAACAATTAATCAGAACATTTATTTTTTTTCGTTAACCTATTAATGAATATAAACGATTTTATAGTGCAGGTTGCACTTCCTGAACATCGTGTTTTTGCAGAAGAGATCTGTGAAGAAATGGCTGAATCCGCAAAAGCCCGAGGTACAGGTATCGCTAAACGTTCTCCGGAATACGTTGCTGGTAAAATTTCCGATGGGAAATCAGTGATTGCATTCCATAAGGACGGCACATGGGCAGGGTTTTGTTATATCGAAACCTGGTCGCACGGACAATTTGTAGCCAATTCAGGTTTAATTGTAAGCCCCAAATTTAGAAAAGCAGGATTGGCGCATGCCATCAAAGAGAAAATTTTTGACCTGTCCAGACAGAAGTATCCTAAGGCTAAGATTTTTGGACTGACTACCGGTTTGGCTGTGATGAAGATCAATTCTGACCTGGGCTATGAGCCTGTTACTTATTCTGAACTGACCCAGGACGAGGAATTTTGGAAGGGCTGCCAGAGTTGTGTGAATTTCGAGATCTTAACCATGAAAGAACGTAAAAACTGCATGTGTACAGCAATGTTGTACGATCCGGTTGAGCAAAAACATGATGTAGCTAAGAAATTTGCTGAGGAACTTAATAAAAAACCAAAGCTTTACGAGCGTTTCATGCGCATTAAGCAACGATTGGTTTTGAAGGCCAAACCTCAGAATAAAGGGGGATTGAAGTCCCTGTTGTTAATGTTTACCGTTTTATTTAAATAGCTGTTATATTAAGATGAAGAAGAAAGTAGTTTTAGCTTTTAGCGGAGGTTTGGATACCTCGTTTTGTTGTATCTACCTGGCGCAGGACCGTGGTTTGGAAGTGCACTCAGTAATTGTAAACACCGGTGGTTTTTCTGATGAAGAACTGCAGGAAATTGAAAAACGTGCTTATGCTTTGGGCGTTGCCTCACATGCGGTAGTTGACGAAACTGAAAATTATTACAACAGCTGTATTAAATATTTGATTTACGGGAACGTATTGAAAAATGCGACTTATCCACTCTCTGTAAGTGCCGAGCGTGTGAGCCAGGCTACAGCAATTGCCAATTATGTAAAGAAAATTGGTGCTGATTATGTAGCTCACGGTAGTACTGGAGCTGGAAATGACCAGGTGCGTTTTGATATGATTTTTAACATCATCATTCCGAATGTAGAAATCATAACTCCAATCAGAGATTTGAAATTATCCCGTGAAGCAGAAATAGAATATTTAAATGAACACGGTGTAGAATATAGTGCTGAAAAAGCAAGATACTCGATTAATAAAGGTTTATGGGGAACATCTGTTGGTGGTAAAGAGACTTTGACATCTAACGAAACCCTTCCTGAAGAGGCCTGGCCAACACAGGTATCAGAAACCGCGCCGCGTAAACTGGCTTTAACTTTTGAAAAAGGAGAATTGGTAGCTATTGATGGCGAAACCTTTGAGCCAGTTAGGGCGATACAAAAATTACAGGCCATAGCACAACCATACGGTATTGGCAGAGATATTCATGTTGGTGATACCATTATCGGCATTAAAGGTCGTGTAGGTTTCGAAGCTGCAGCACCAATTGTGATCATTAAGGCGCACCATACTTTAGAGAAACACACCCTCACCAAATGGCAATTGTCATGGAAAGAGCAATTGTCTTCTTTCTATGGGAACTGGTTGCATGAAGGTCAGTTCCATGACCCGATTATGCGTAACATCGAAGCTTTTTTGACAGATACCCAAACGGTTGTGAGTGGAAAAGTATTTGTAGAGCTGTTACCGTATCGCTTCAATATCATCGGTATAGCGTCTGAGCATGATTTGATGAGCAATAAGTTTGGTAGCTACGGTGAAATGAACAATGCCTGGAGTGGTGAAGATGTTAAGGGTTTCTCTAAGATTTTTGGTAATCAGGTGATGATCTGGCATAAAGTGAACGGCAATGAAGATTAAAGCAGGTATAGTTGGCGGTGCCGGATATACAGGCGGCGAGATGCTTCGTTTACTGATCAATCACCCCGCTGTTGAGATTGTATTTGTACACAGCAATAGCAATGCCGGCAACCTCATATCAGATGTGCATACCGACCTTTTAGGCGATACTGAATTGCGTTTTACAGCGCAGCTATCACAGGAAATTGATGTACTTTTTTTATGTGTAGGTCATGGTGATGCCAGAAAATTTCTGGATGCAAATGAAATCGCCAGGGGCATTAAGATCATTGATTTGAGTCAGGATTTCAGGTTGAAAGCGAATGCCGGTACAGACTGGGTATATGGTCTGCCGGAATTGAACCGTGAACAAATTATTAAAGCAGATTATATTGCCAATCCAGGTTGTTTTGCTACTTGTATCCAGTTGGCGCTATTGCCACTGGCAGCAAAACGCTTGTTGAATAGTGAGGTTCATATCAATGCAACAACAGGCTCTACTGGCGCCGGACAAAGTTTGGCTAAAACTTCCCACTTCAGCTGGCGTAACAATAACCTTTCTGTCTATAAGGCTTTTGAACATCAGCATTTGAATGAAATCGGAGAAAGTTTGGTGAAATTGGATGCCGGTTTCGATCAGACCATTAACTTTATTCCGCAACGTGGTGATTTTACCAGGGGAATATTGGCTGCGGTTTATCTGGAAAGTGACCTGAGCGAGGCTGAAGCTATCGCATTATATGAAAATTACTACAGCGGACATGTGTTTACGCATGTAAGTAATGCCAATATAGACCTTAAACAGGTTGTAAATACCAACAAGGGCTTGGTACATGTAGAAAAACATGGCAATAAGCTATTTATTGTCAGTATTATAGACAACCTGTTAAAAGGAGCCAGTGGACAAGCGGTACAGAATATGAATTTGATTTTCGGATTGGAAGAGGGTACAGGACTGCGGCTTAAAGCATCGGCGTTTTAATTAAACCCGGTGCGCATTGATCCGCCCTGCTGGAGAGTAGTTCCAGCTTTATCTTTAACCTTTAAAATCTAGAAAAATGAATTTATTTGATGTCTATCCACTCAACGATATAGAAATTACAAAAGCACAAGGCAGTACTGTATGGGATGCTGAAGGGCAAGAATACCTGGACTTATATGGTGGTCACGCAGTAATCTCCATAGGTCATACGCACCCACACTATGTAAAACGTTTGACAGATCAACTCAACAAAGTTGGTTTTTACTCCAATTCTGTTAAAATTCCATTGCAGGTTGAACTGGCTAAAAAACTGGGCGAGGTTTCAGGAAAAGCAGATTACCAATTGTTTTTATGCAATTCTGGTGCGGAAGCTAACGAGAATGCCTTAAAGTTGGCTTCTTTCTACAATGGAAGAAAAAAGATCATTGCCTTTAAAGGTGCCTTTCATGGCAGAACATCTCTGGCTGTTTCGGCTACTGACAATCCAAAAATCATTGCCCCGGTTAATGAAACAGATAATGTATTATTCTTGCCTCATAATGATGAGGCTGCTTTAGCTGCTGCTTTTGAAACTTATGGTAATGAGATTACTGCAGTAATTATAGAGGGCATTCAAGGTGTTGGCGGTATTAAAGAAGCATCGGTTAGTTTTTTAAAGCTAATCCGTAGCCTTTGTGATCAATACAATGCTGTATATATTGCTGATAGTGTACAATGTGGTTATGGAAGAACGGGCAAGTTCTATTCGCATGATTATGCTGGCGTAGATGCAGACGTTTATACCATGGCTAAAGGTATGGGTAACGGTTTTCCTGTTGCCGGGATTGCTATCGCACCTAAGTTTAAACCTTGGCATGGTATGTTGGGTACCACTTTTGGTGGCAATCACCTGGCTTGTGCTGCTGCTTTAGCCGTATTAGAAATTATTGAGCAGGACAACCTGCTTCAAAATGCTGATGAAGTTGGAAGTTATTTGATCTCAGAATTACAGAAAATAGAAGCAATCAAGGAAGTGCGCGGAAAAGGTTTGATGATCGGAATAGATCTTCCTGAACACTTATCCAGTGTAAAAAAAGATTTGCTTTTTAAACACCAGATATTTACCGGAGAGGCAAAGCCCAATGTCATCAGACTTTTGCCTGCTCTGAATTTAACTAAAGATCAAGCTGATCAATTCTTAAATAAATTCAAAATTGCTTTAAAAGGATGAATCAATTCACTTCAGTAAATGATGTGCAGAACATCAGCCAATTGGTTAAAGACGCCTTGGCCTTAAAGGAAAATCCATACGTTAATCAGCATTTGGGGAAAAACAAGACCCTGGGGCTTGTTTTTTTAAACCCAAGTCTGCGTACCCGTTTAAGCACGCAGAAAGCTGCGCTTAACCTGGGAATGAATGTGATGGTCATGAATATGGATAAAGAGGGCTGGGCACTTGAAACACAGGATGGTGTGGTGATGAACGGATCTACTGTAGAGCACATCCGTGAAGCTGCTGCAGTAATGGGGCAGTATTGCGATATCCTGGG
>Ga0247805_1000958_pt1 | contig 14219 bp, 9 predicted proteins | sample UWRJL044104R1_FD_180930 | JGI IMG/M metagenome (GOLD analysis project Ga0247805, IMG submission 180930) | Plant litter microbial communities from Arlington Agricultural Research Station in Wisconsin, United States - UWRJ-L044-104R-1 | ecosystem: Environmental > Terrestrial > Plant litter >... | reverse complement strand
TATTATGCATAATGAAGGATTAGTAGTTGCGTATAACTCTGATGATGCCGAAATGTCAAGAAGACTGAATCAGGAAGCTGCAAAAGCAGTAAAATATGGAAACGTTCCTGAAGAAGAAGCCTGGAAGTTTGTAACTCTTAATCCTGCCAGACTATTACATATTGACGATAAGGTTGGAAGTATCAAAACCGGGAAAGATGCAGATTTAGTTCTTTGGAGCGACAATCCATTATCTGTTTATGCCAAGGCAGAAAAAACAATTATCGAAGGTGTTGTTTATTATGACATTGAAAAAGACATTGAAAAACAGGAAGCCATCACAAAAGAGAGAAATCTGTTGATTGGACAAATGCTGCAGGAAAAAAACAAAGGAATGAATACGCAGGAACCAACAAAAAAAGAGAAAAAAGAATATCATTGCGACACTTTGGAACAATACTAAGAGTTAAAAAGATTTTCAAATAAAAATAATATCATGAAAGTTAAACACACCTATATATTACTGTTGGTCTTTTGTATCACGATACAAAGCAAAGCACAGCAAATTCCAGGACCAAAACAAACAAAGTCCATTTTGATATTAAACGCTACAGCGCATTTAGGAAATGGAAAAATCATAGAGAACAGTGCCATAGGATTTAAAGATGGTAAACTTACCCTGGTAACTGATGCTTCTACTATCAGACTCGCAGATAATGCTTATGACAGCACAATCGATGCTACAGGAAAACATGTCTATCCCGGGTTTATTGCTCCTAATTCTACTTTAGGGTTAGTAGAAATTGATGCCGTAAAATCGTCTGATGATCAGGAGGAAATCGGAAGTATCAATCCAAACGTTAGAAGTATTATTGCTTATAATTCCACTTCAAAGGTTACGGAGACTGTTCGTCCAAACGGAATTCTGATTGCTCAGATTGTGCCTCGTGGCGGAAGAATTTCAGGAACATCCTCAATTGTTCAGCTCGATGCCTGGAACTGGGAAGATGCCATTATTAAAGAAAATGACGGAATGCATTTAAATTTTCCTTCTGGATTTAGAAGAACCGGAAATTGGTTTGAACCCGGAACAATCGAACCAAACAAGGATTATGCGACACAGGTAAATGAAATAAATACTTTTTTTACCAACTCTAAAGCTTATCTGGGAGATACTTCAAAAGAACGAAACCTGATTTTCGAATCAACAAAAGGACTTTTTGATGGCACTCAAACATTATTTATTCATGCGGATGAGGAAAAACAAATCGTTGACGCCATCCTTTCAGCAAAAAACAGCGGAATAAAAAAATTAGTAATTGTTGGAGGTTTCGAAGCTTACAAAACTGCCGATTTATTACAAAAAAATAATATTGGCGTTCTTTTAAGACGTGTACACGACATGCCAACCAGTCAAGATCAGGATGTAAGGACCCCTTTTAAAATGGCGAAGATCCTCACTGACAAAGGAATTATTGTCGGACTCGAAAATAGCGGTGATAACGAACGTATGAACACACGTAATCTTCCATTTCTGGCAGGAACCTGTGCCGCATATGGGCTTGACAAAGAAAAAGCATTACAATTAATAACCCTCAATACCGCTCAGTTATTAGGTATTGACGCCTATTGCGGTTCACTTGAATTAGGAAAGGATGCAACCCTTTTTATTTCTGAAGGCGATGCGCTCGATATGAGAACCAATCAATTGACTGTTGCCTTCATTCAGGGAAGAGCGATTAGTCTTGAAACCCACCAAACGAAACTGAATAAAAAATACAAGGAAAAATATAATCAAAAATAGAAGCATAATTTCTTCTAGTAGATAAGCACCAGTTGAGTCATCAATTGGTGCTTTTTTTATTAAAATCGAATGGTTTTTAGAAAAAGAGTTGGAATAAGAGTGGAATTTGAGCAAAATGCAAATTTATTTGCATGTTTTTGTATCCATTTTATGATAAAAAAATATGGAGGGAAGAATTTAGATTGACAAATCTCAAATTTTAAGTCATTTTTAACAGATACATGCAAAACAGAGGGGGTTAAATTTAAAAATTAACAAAAATTAAACATTAGACGGTATTTTTTATGGGGGTATGGAATGATTTTATATTTTTATCAAAAATTTTAAACTAAATAACTATGCGAAAAATTATTCTAAGTGTGATCCTAATCACAGTCTTGTTACTATCTATTTTTTCAATTTCATTTATTACTGAATCCAAAACATTAGGTGCACACGTTGTCGAATTGAAACTTGACACCGGTGACACAGCCTGGATGATTGTTGCAGCTGCTCTTGTACTATTGATGACTCCTGGACTTGGATTCTTCTATGGTGGAATGGTAGGCAAAAAAAATGTAATCAGTACGATGTTGCAAAGTTTTATGTCAATGGTAGTTGTTACTGTTCTTTGGGTAGTAGTGGCTTTTGGACTATGCTTTGGACCATCTATAGGAGGTTTTATTGGTGATCCAACACAAAATCTCTTTTTTCAGGGAGTAAATTCTACTACAGCATGGGAACTGGCGCCAACAATACCATTCCTTTTATTTGCTTTCTTTCAGGCAAAATTTGCTGTCATTACTCCGGCATTAATAACAGGAGCTTTCGCAGAACGCGTACGTTTTTGGGCTTATTTATTATTCATGGTTTTATTTATCATATTGATATACGCACCATTATGTCACATGACCTGGCATCCTGATGGATTATTCTTCGGATGGGGAGTTTTAGATTTCGCAGGAGGAACAGTAGTACACATGAGTGCTGGTTGGGCTGCATTGGCAGGAGCTATGTTCTTAGGAAAAAGAAAAGTACAAAAAGTGAATCCGGCAAGAATTACTTATGTATTATTAGGAACAGGTTTATTATGGTTCGGATGGTTTGGTTTCAATGCAGGTTCAGCTGTTGGAGCTGGTAGCTTAGCTGCACATGCCTTAGGAACTACTACAATTGCTGCGGCTTCTGCTGCAATGGCATGGGTTTTCCTTGACAAAATTTTAGGCCACAAATTATCTGCTATGGGTGCTTGTATTGGTGCTGTTGTAGGATTGGTAGCCATTACTCCTGCTGCAGGTTTTGTATCTATCCCTCATGCATTGGCAATTGGTATCATCGCTGCTGTAATCAGTAACCTTGTTGTGAGCAAATTTCCTAAAGGAAAAATTGACGATGCTCTTGATGTATTTGCTTGTCACGGAGTTGGAGGAATGGTTGGAATGTTATTAACAGGAGTTTTTGCTTCTAATACCGTAAACTCAGTTGTAGGTGATAACCAAGGATTAATTTTTGGAGATGCTACTTTATTCTTAACACAATTAAAAGCGTTGGTATTGGTCTCAATCTTTGCTTTTCTTGGGTCTTATGCCTTATTCTTTATTGTAAACAAAATTACACCTTTACGTGTAAGTGAAGAAAAAGAAGAATTAGGATTAGATATCTCTCAACACGGAGAATACCTATAAATCAAATAATCTATATATTAAATAAAAAAGCACTCTGGAACAAGATTTCAGAGTGCTTTTTCTTTTGAATTAATATTGACCTATTTATTGTAAATTTATCAGAAGCAGTGCCTTTCGTTTCTCTCAGACCCCTATTCCCGCTTTCCGCTTTATCTTGTTCCGTAAACTTCACAAGGATACCGCCTCAAACGTAGTTCACTGAACTCCTATGAAAATAAATTTGAAGTGAAGTAATCGGGGCTAAATTACAGGTGAATTCTTTTCAAGACCTTATCGAATTAAAATAATAGAAAATTCACTATTTGAAATTTGAAATCCCGGTATTCAGCCAATTTAAATATTCTTCAACACCCACATAACTAATCGTCGGAATTGTAGTATTTAAATTATTTCCTTCCAAATCCGTCAAAACATACAAAGGCTGTGTATTGGTTTTATACTTGGATATCATAAACTCTGTCCACTTATCTCCTATTGTTTCAATTTTGTCTCCTGATGCGGTTACAAATTGCTTATCCACCGGCAATTCACGTTTATCATCAACGTAAAGAGATATTAAGACCACATCATTTTTCAAAATAGGTAACACTTTAGAATCAGACCAGACGTTGTTTTCCATTTTTCTGCAATTGACACAGGCATGTCCCGTAAAATCAAGCATAATTGGTTTATTCACTGACTTTGCATACGCTAAGCCATTTTCATAATCATCAAAAATTACAATACCATGAACACCAATTTTTGCTCCTTTAGGCAAATCTTTTGAAGACACAGCATTCGAACTTCCAATACCATACGGACTCTCACTATACTGCTGAGGCGGCGGAAAAGCACTGATCAATTTTAAAGGCGCTCCCCAAAGTCCCGGAATCAGATAAACCGTAAAAGCTAAAGTTATTAATCCTAAATACAATCTTCCCACGGATATATGAGACAAAGGACTATCATGCGGCAAAGTAATTTTTCCGAACAAATAAAGAGCCAAAGCACCAAAAATAGCAATCCAGATTACAAGGAAAACTTCTCTTTCCAATAAATGTAATTGTAAAACCAGGTCGGCATTTGATAAAAATTTAAAAGCCAAGGCCAATTCCAGAAATCCTAGAACCACTTTTACCGTATTTAGCCATCCGCCGGATTTAGGTAATGAATTTAACCAGCCCGGAAACATGGCGAACAGCATAAAGGGTAAAGCCAATGCCAATGAAAACCCAAACATACCCACAACAGGGGCGATACCGCCATTAGAAGCAGCTTCAACCAACAACGTTCCTACGATTGGTCCCGTACAGGAAAAAGAAACGATGGCCAAAGCCAAAGCCATAAACAAGATACCCAATAATCCACCTCTGTCTGCCTGCTGATCAACTTTATTTGCCCACGAATTTGGCAGCATTATTTCAAAAGCTCCTAAAAACGAAGTGGCAAAAACAACTAATAGGACAAAAAAGATGATATTAAACCAGACATTTGTAGACAAGGCGTTTAGTGCATCAGCACCAAAAATCCAGGTTACAAGCCAGCCTAAAGCCACATAAATTACAATAATTGAAATTCCGTAAATGATAGCATTTCTAATTCCGGCTGCTTTTGTTTTACTTTGTTTAGTAAAAAAACTCACTGTCATTGGAATCATTGGAAAAACACAAGGCGTCAGCAAAGCGGCAAAGCCTGATAAAAATGCAATAAAGAATATAGACAAGAGACTTCTTGCAGGTTTTGATACAGGCACATCTGCTTTAGAAGAATTTGTGTTATTCTCAGTTTTAACTGATTCTTTTTTGGCTGTTTCTGCTGTTGTTTTTAAAGTATCTATAGCAATTCCGACAACTTTTGTTTCGTCTAATTTTGCTTCAGTTATGGTTGGACTTGCAGCATTCACTTTTAAAATGGAAGGAACTGCAAGAGAGAATTTTTTATTTGAATTGATACAAACTTCTTTACAAACCTGAAAATCAAATTCGACCTCAACTGTTTTTAAACCCGGATTAATTAACGCTATTTCTTGTTCGATATGTGCTTTTCCTTCAAAGAAAGTTTCATTAACACCAAAAATATCATTAAAAGCCGTTCTGGTTTTTCCTTCTTTGGCTTTGCCTACCAAATTATAATTTCCTTTTTGGTTTTTAAAAGCTATTTCTAACGGAAGAGGTCCGCCGTCAGGAGTAAACTGGGAATAAACATGCCAGTCTTTTTCAATAACCCCGTCAAAAATCAAAATGAAATTAGTATCTGATTTTTTTTCAATTTTAGCCGTCCATTTTACCGGCTCCAAAATCTGGGCATTAACTTTTACAAAAGCTACGCTAAAAAACAATAAAAATACAATGGCAGTATTCCAAAAATTTTTAAATGTTACCGTTGGATAAAAGGAGTTTGAATTCATTCTTGTATTTCTATTTTAAGTATTTTTTTTGAGGCGTCTGTAATCTTAAACCGGTCGTCCTGCCTGATACCTGTTACCCAGACAATCTGGTCATCAGAACATAAAATCCACATATTCTCTTTTTCAATGAGTGATAACTTCTCATCTTTAAAAAGCTTGCTGACTTTTTTTGATTTCCCTTCCATTCCAAAGGGATAAAAAGAATCTCCTTCTTTCCATTTACGTAAAAGCAATGGAAAACGGATTTTTTCTGCGTCCACAAAGATAGTTCTATTTGAATTTATTGTGATCTCCTCTACGACAGAAAGCTTTAATTTTAAGGGAAAATTAACTTCTGTACTATTTTCCTCAATTACATATTCTTCATATGAATCAGAATCTGAAATCGGACTTAAAATTAAGGTTGTCCTGTTTTTTAACAATCGGTATTCACTAGACAAAATCTGTTTTCCGGATTGTGAATCTGTCAAATCATAAATATCTTTCCATGCTAGAAAACCGAATTCTTTCAGCCATTGATACAAATATGATTTGTAATTCGGTAATCTTTTTAGCTGGGCTAAATCAAAATGAATTTCATTACCTTCTTCCTTTGCAACCTGCTGATAGATCATGATTGAAGCGTCTTCAACCATTTCATTGGATTCCCGTAAATAAGATTGCGTTTTTTGAAATGACTTCAGAAAATCAGGATTTATTTCTTTCAGAATAGGAACCAGATCATGACGAATTTTATTCCGAAGGTATTTGTTCGAAGCATTGCTGCTGTCTTCACGCCATTCAATATAGTTCTCTTTTGCATATTTTAGAATTTCATCCCTCGAAAAAGGCAAAAGCGGACGAATGATTTTGTCATTTTCCTCCGGAATACCAATCAGACCTTCAAGACCTGTACCTCTGCTTAAATTAATGATAAAGGTTTCAAGATTGTCGTCGGCATGATGCGCAGTTAAAACATAATCAAATTGATGCGTTTCCAAGAGTTCATAAAACCAGTTATATCGTAATTCGCGCGCTGCTACCTGTGTAGAAAGCTTATAATCCTTTGCAAAAGCGTCTGTATCAAACTGAGTAGTAAAAAAAGGAATATTGTTTTGGTCACAATACTTTTGAATAAAATCCTGATCACCAAAACTTTCCATTCCGCGTAATTGAAAATTGCAATGCAAAACAGCTATTTCATAAGGCAATTGCTGAAACAAATGCAATAAAACCATACTATCCAAACCACCGCTGACAGCAAGAAAAAGTTTTTTCTGTTCTAAATAGGAAAATCTGGAATTGATGTGATTTTTTAAATTTAAAAGCATTGATAAAGATTAAAATGAATATTTTTAAAAGATCAAAATTAAGCTTTTTAAGGCTACAGAACGTTATAAAAAACAAAATCGAAGACCGTATTAATGTTCTTTTTGGGTTTCATTTTACAGAATGCTTTTTTGTTTTGGAAGTAGTTAAGATTTATAAAGAGAGTTGCATATTCCGTTTCATGTATTGGAAACGATCGCTATTAATTCATTTACAGAGATTGGTTTTGGGATATATCCCATAATGTTGCTGAAAGTTGCAGATTTATTCTTGTCCTCGAGAGCAATTGAAGAACTTACTATATAAATATGAATATCCTTCCTTATATCGGATTTTATTTTTTTTATCTCTTCCATAAACTCCCATCCATCCATAACAGGCATATTAATATCCAATAAGATAATATCCGGGAGAGCAGTATCGTCGTCCTCTAGTATTTTTTTTAAAGAGGTCAAGGCTTCATTCCCATTCGGGAAAGTAAAATGAGAAGAAAACACACCTGATTTTTGAATTATTTTATTAATAATAGTTTGGTAAATAACATCATCATCTACAACCCAGATTACCTTATCTTTCATTTGATATAAATTTTAAATGTGGTTCCTGTATTGGGAATGCTATTGACTACTATAGTTCCGCCCATGGCATTCACTTGATTTTTTGTTATAAAAAGCCCGATTCCTCTTGCATCAGAGTTAGTACTAAAAGTTTTGTAAAGACCAAAAATTTTATCAGCATTTCGTTCTAAATCAATTCCAATTCCATTATCTGAAACTTCAATAACGTCCTTGCCATTTTCTTTATACAATTTTATGGTTATAATAGGTTTGCGTTCATGATGCTTGTAGCGAATGGCATTTGAAATTAAATTATAAAGAATACTTTCTAAGTAGGCAGAATTATAGTTTATCAAAGCATTTTTCTCTACATCGGTAATAAAGGTCACCTTGTTTGTCAGTATTTGCTTCGTAAACAATTGTCTGGCTCTTTTGATGTACTTGCTCAGCTTCAATGGTTTTGTAACCAGATTGAGGTTCGTATTTATATTTACAACCTCGTTCAGGTGCTTCATTGTTTCATCAAGCGAATTGGAAACCGATTTTAACAGCTGCATCATTTCGTTTTTTTCATCTTCCGATTCTGCTGTTTCTATCAAAGAAATAATAGATTCAATATTGCTGGTGTGTGATCTCAGGTTATGAGAAACGATGTAAGAGAAATTTAAAAGTCTTTTATTTTGTTCTGTGACTAATTCCAGTGAGTTGTTCAGATTTTTTTCGGCTTCTTTCATGGTGGTGATATCAATCATAATACCTCTTGAAATAACAGGTTTATCATCTTTAAGTCCATAATTTATAATATTTCTTATCCAAATCACCTTCCCTTCTTTTGTAATCATTCTGTATTCATATTCATGATTGACAAAATTTTTATTTTTTTTGGCGAATGACAAAGCATATTCGCGATCATCAGGATGAATATGTTCTTCCCAAAGTCTGGGGTTTTCTTCATACTCTTCAACTGAAAAACCAAGGAGATTTTCTGCATGTTTACTTATAAAAGAAGATTTTTTAGTTTCTAAATCATATTCCCACAGAATGACACTAATATTATCAATAATGGACTTAAAACGAGCCTGGCTTTTTTCAATTAATGCTTCAGCGTTTTTTCTTTCGGTAACATCTTTTGTAAAAGCAATATAACTGGTCGGTTTCTCATTGCTCTCCACAAATGCTGAAACGATTATATTTACCCAAATAATTTCTCCGGTTTTCATCAGGCATTGTTTTTCTATAGAAAAATCAGTTATTATTCCTTTTTCAAGATTCTTTATATTTTTAAAAGTTTCTAAATCATTTCGATGAATCACATTATTAACGCCTAATTTCTTAATTTCTTCAAATGTATAGCCCAGCATATCGCAGAATTTCTTGTTGGCCTCCATTAAATTCCCTGAAGCAGTATCAATTATTGCAAATCCTACCGGTGCCTGATCGATTATAGTCTTAAACTTCATTTCAGTTTTTAAAAGCTTTGCCTCTTGTTCCTTTAGTAAGAATTCCAGTTCTTCGGGTTTTTTCAGGATATTGGTTGTCAATATGCCAAACAATAAAGCGATGATTATTCCCAAAGCAGAAGTAAATAAAACCTGAGGATACACTAAAACGTTTTGTTTTGCTACTAAATACAGAACCCAGTCACTGTCTGATATAGATTGGGATATATAATAACTTTTTGATAAGTCTGTTTTGGAAGGAAGAAAAAATTCTTCTTTAGAAGTAACTGGATTTTTCTTTGAAAACTGGAAATAGTAATCAGAATGTTGAATATCTTTAACTCCGGAGGCTTTTAATAACGTATTTAATTTAATAATAACTGCTGTAAATCCCCAGAATTTATTTTCATTATATATGGGAAGCCTGCCTACAATACCAACCTCTCCTTGTCTTAATTTTAATGGTCCTGCAAAATAAATTTTTTGACTTTCAATAGATTTTTTTGCTTCCTTCCTAATATCTGCAGTGCTCAAAATATTTAAATTCATCGCAGCCTCATTTCCTTCCAGTGGGTAAATATATTTGATAACACCTCCCGGAACTAATTCTACGCTACTAACAATAGGATTAGACCTGATGAGCTGTTTGCTTACTGCTTCAAAATTTTGTGGAACACCACTGTTATCTAAAGTAAGAGCAAGAGAAACCGTTGTTGAATAGCAGTTTTTTAGAGATTGTTCAATATTTTGATGAGCATTGTTTAAAATGATTTTCATTTTATTACGATCTTCATCTTTTAGGATTTGATTTCGCAACACACTGAATATAAAAGTGATAGTAGCAAAAATAAAAAACACTAAAAAACCGGCAGTTCTTGGTCTCATCGCAAACCAATTTATAAATCTACCCCAATTTTCTGTATTTTTCATTTGTAATAGATTATAGATGATTTTTAAGTCATCTTATAAAATTAACAAATATTTTATTAAATAGATAAATAAAGATTTAATATTGGTATTTAAAAGAAATTTAAGAAAGTTGCTCCTGCAATTTTTTAATATCATCACGCAATTTTGCTGCTTGTAGAAAGTCTAATTCTTTTGCCGCTTTTTCCATCGATTTTCGTTTTTCGCGAATCAATTTCTCTAAATCAGGTTTTGATAAATATTGATTTTCCGGCTCTGCAGCAGCTGCCAGCGTATGCCCTAATTCATATTCGACCAACGGATTTTTAGTAAAAGCACTTTCGATTTTTTTGTTTAGCGCCTGTGGTGTTATTCCGTTTTCAGTATTGAAATTTATTTGCTTGGTTCTTCGATAAGCCGTTTCATCAATTGTTCTCTGCATACTTGCCGTAACTTTATCGGCATACAAAATTGCTTTTCCGTTTAAATTTCTGGCTGCACGACCAATGGTTTGTGTAAGCGATCTGTGATTTCGAAGAAAACCTTCTTTATCAGCATCTAAAATCGCTACTAATGAAACCTCCGGTAAATCCAGACCTTCACGAAGCAAGTTCACTCCAATCAGCACATCAAAAATTCCTTTTCGCAAATCCTGCATAATTTCGATACGTTCCAAAGTATCCACTTCGGAGTGAATGTAACGACAGCGAACTCCTACTTTTGTTAAATATTTAGCTAATTCCTCGGCCATTCTTTTGGTCAGAGTAGTAACTAAAACTCTTTCATCCAATTCACAGCGTACCTGAATTTCTTCAATCAAATCATCAATTTGGTTCAAGCTTGGTCTGACTTCAATAACCGGATCCAATAATCCTGTCGGACGAATAACCTGTTCTACTACAACACCATCCGTTTTTTGTAATTCGTAATCGGCTGGAGTTGCAGAAACATAAATTACCTGATTCTGCATAGCCTCAAATTCTTCAAATTTCAATGGGCGGTTATCCATTGCCGCCGGTAAACGGAAACCATATTCAACTAAGTTCTCTTTTCGGCTTCTGTCTCCGCCAAACATCGCATGCACCTGCGAAACGGTTACGTGACTTTCATCCACCACCATCAAATAATCTTTTGGAAAATAATCCAATAAACAAAAAGGTCTTGTTCCGGGCTGTCTTCCGTCAAGGTAACGGGAATAATTTTCAATACCTGAGCAATATCCTAGTTCACGAATCATTTCCAAATCAAAATTGGTACGTTCTTCCAGACGTTTTGCTTCAAGGTGTTTTCCTATTTCCTTAAAATAATCGACTTGCTTGACCAAATCCTGCTGGATTTCCCAAATGGCGCCTTGCAGGACATCCGGAGAAGTCACGAACATATTGGCGGGATAAATGGTCAGTTTTTTGAATTTTTCAATTACCTGTGAAGTTTTGGCATCAAAGGATTCAATTTCTTCGATTTCATCTCCAAAAAAGTGAATTCGGAAAGCATCATCAGCGTAACTCGGATATACTTCTACAATATCACCTTTGATCCTGAAAGTTCCCGGATTAAAATCGGCTTCTGTTCTGGCATATAAACTTTGTACCAGACTGTGCAGTAATTTGGTTCGTGAAATTACCTGATCCCTTTCGATGGTAATTACGTTTTTCTGAAATTCAACCGGATTTCCAATACCATACAAACAGGAAACTGAAGCAACAACCAAGATATCACGTCGTCCCGAAAGTAAAGAAGATGTCGTACTCAAACGCATTTTCTCCAGCTCTTCGTTTATAGACAAATCCTTTTCGATAAAAACACCCGTTACCGGCATAAAAGCTTCCGGCTGGTAATAGTCGTAGTACGAAACAAAGTACTCAACGGCATTATTAGGAAAGAACTGTTTGAATTCTGAATACAATTGTGCCGCCAAAGTCTTGTTGTGGGCCAAAACCAAAGTTGGTTTTTGAACTTCCTGAATAACATTGGCAACGGTAAATGTTTTACCTGAACCTGTCACACCCAATAACGTCTGGTACTTTTCGCCATCGACAATACCCTGTGCCAATTTTTGGATCGCTTGTGGCTGATCTCCTTTTGGACTATAATCTGAAGCTACCTGGAAATTCATTTTTGTATGAAAAATTTAGTTTTGTAAAGATACAAAGTTTGATTCCTATAAATATTGCGTAAACAAAACTTTAAGAAGTCTTTATTCCAAAAAATCAACTATGGCCTGATTGACGATTTTTGACTGGTCGATAGTCAAAAAATGGCCTGCATCCTTTATCATTTTGGTCTTGCTGTTGGGTAAAAATTCTTTTGCCCTTTCAAGGCTTTCCTCTGCATTAATGACATCCTGATCGCCAATAAGAACCAAAACAGGATTTCGTATAGACCTTAATTCGTCATTAGAAAAAGGGGTCATTTTTAACATACTGGAATTAGAACTTGCGTATTTATTCGCCAGATAAAATTGTCTTTTATAGACTGGACTGATTTTTTCAGGATGCGTGGAAAACGTTTTTAATGTCTTTTGGAATTTCTTTTCACTCGGAAAAATCTTCAGCATCAATGCAGAGGACGTTTTTCCCATCTTATCAATAAATTTAAAGGTTTGTGCCGGGCTCAATAAAACCATTTTATCTATAGTATTGGCCTTTTGTGAAGCCAGTAAAGTAGCGATCCATCCGCCACGCGAAGCAGCTACTATACTAAAGTCCTTTAATTTGTAATAATTAAATACATCATTATAGCATTTCACTATTTCTTCTTTCGTAAGCGGTTTTGATTTTAAAGTAGATTTTCCGGGCTCCATTAAAAAATCGATAGCATAAATCCGATGATTTTTTGCTAATGCCTTGATATTGGGAAACCACATCGTTGAACTGGCATCCATCCCGTGAAGTAAAACCAAATCTTTTCCGTTTTTTGGTCCCGCAAGAATAACGTGCACGGTTCCAAAACTGGTTTTTATATTTTCTTCCGTGTAAGGAACGTCCCAAAGCTTCATTGATTTGTCGTATGCCGCCAAATAAGATTCTTTCTCTTTTTTGGTTTGAAAAACATAATCTTCAAATTTTACATTTTTTGTTGAGGAACAGCTCACAAACAAACATAGCAGAAAAAATTTAAGTAGAGATTTTGTCATAACAATAGAAAATTCAATTAACAATAAAGATACATTCAAACTGATTTATGATCTATCAAGATTTTAATTTAAAGTATCAAAATTACAATTTCGAAATCTAAATTTTCCATGATTTTTGCTGTGCTTCGCTTAAGAAAGTCCAAGCTACAATTCGGCTTGTTTTTTGTCCCTGAGCCATATCAATTGTTTTTACGGATGCTGCATTTACTTTATTTAAAGTTTTGTAGATGCTCGATAAATTTTCTCTTTTTGAAACCAAAGTTGTAAACCATAAACACTGCATGGCAAATTTGGCACTTTCGTAAATCATTTGGGTCACAAAACCAATTTCGCCGCCATCACACCATAACTCGGCATTATGACCACCGAAGTTCAAAACAGGATTTGTTTTTTTCTTTTCGTTTGGATTCAGATTAGAGACTTTACGCACCGTACTTTGGTTGGCATCTTCGGCAGAAGCATGAAAAGGCGGATTACACATGGTAAATGTAAATTTATCTTCCGGTGTAATGATGTTTTTAAAAATAAATCGGGATTCTGTTTGCTGCTGCAGACTTATGGCGTCAATTAATTTTGGATTGGCTTCTATAATACTACTGCAATTTTCAATCGCTTTTTCATCAATATCGGTTCCTACAAAACTCCAGTCGTAAATTGCATTTCCTAAAATCGGATAAATACAATTGGCTCCGGTTCCGATATCCAAACCTAAAACTGATGAACCATTAGGAATTACACCTCCGTTGGTTTCACCCAATAAATCGGCGAGATAATGAATGTAATCAGCTCTTCCGGGAATAGGCGGACAAAGGTAATTTTTAGGAATATCCCAATTTTGAATATCATAATAAGTTTGCAGTAAAGCTTTATTAAGCAATTTTACTGAAACCGGATTACTGAAATCAACGGTTTCAATTCCGTGAATGTTGATAGCAACATGTGCTTTTAATTCGGGACAATTTGAAATCAGAAGTTCGAAATCATAACGGGCACGATGAAGATTTCGGGGATGCAAATTGGTTTTTTCGGAATTGTCTGTT
>Ga0247805_1000955_pt1 | contig 14260 bp, 10 predicted proteins | sample UWRJL044104R1_FD_180930 | JGI IMG/M metagenome (GOLD analysis project Ga0247805, IMG submission 180930) | Plant litter microbial communities from Arlington Agricultural Research Station in Wisconsin, United States - UWRJ-L044-104R-1 | ecosystem: Environmental > Terrestrial > Plant litter >... | reverse complement strand
CTGGGGCTGCCAATGAAACTTGCGGGCAGTCTTGTTAAGGCAGCTCAGGTGATTAGTAGCTTTCGTCCCGATGTCGTTGTTGGGGTGGGTGGATACGCTTCCGGTCCGTTGCTTATGGCTGCTTCCTGGAAGAATGTACCTTACCTGATTCAGGAGCAGAACTCCTACGCAGGTGTAACGAATAAGTGGCTAGGGAAAAATGCAGCTAAAATTTGTGTTGCTTTTGATGATATGGCCTCATTTTTTCCAGCTGAAAAGCTCTTAAAGACAGGCAACCCTGTTCGCAAAGAGGTTGTTGATATTTATAATAAACGGTTTCATGGCGCAGAGTTACTAAAGCTAGACCCACTTAAGAAAACAGTCCTGGTTACAGGTGGAAGTCTCGGTGCCGGAACATTGAATAAAAGTATCGAAAAGCATATACAGGAATTTATTAAACAGGACGTGCAGCTGATCTGGCAGACAGGTAAATATTATTATCAGGGTATTATGGAAAGACTGGGACAAGCTTTTCACCCTAACATTAGGATAATGGAATTTCTAAATCAGATGGATCTTGCCTATGCAGCTGCTGATGTAATTATTTCAAGGGCAGGTGCAGGTACCATAGCAGAATTATGCCTCATTAAAAAGCCTGTAATTTTAGTGCCTTCGCCGAATGTGGCTGAAGATCATCAGACTAAAAATGCATTGGCATTGGTTACTAAAAACGCTGCTTTAATGATAGCAGATCGTTCTGCTGAGGATATGCTGGTGCAATCGGCGCTTGAGTTATTAAACAATGAGGCTCGTTGCGAAGAGCTCTCGGAAAATATTGGTAAGATGGCTTTACGGGAATCAGACGATCTGATTGCGTATGAAGTCATGAAACTTGCAGCTAAAAGTTAATTGATATGGAACTGGATTTGATTAAGCGTGTGTATTTTATGGGAGCCGGTGGTATCGGAATGAGCGCACTTGCACGCTATTTCAAGAACCGCGGGTGTACAGTGTATGGGTATGATAAAACGCGTACCACACTGACTATTGCGCTTGAGAATGAAGGAATCCTATTGAATTATAACGATGATTTGTCGGCGCTTCCCGAAGGCATGGAAGAGCCTGCTGAAGATTTACTGGTCATTTATACACCAGCTATCCCTAAGACATCCGTGTTATTGAATTTTTTCAAAGATCGTGGGTTTGACTTGCAAAAACGCTCACAGGTTCTTGGATTAATCAGTAAAGGACAATTCTGTATCGCAGTTGCTGGAACGCATGGCAAAACGACAACCTCCTCTGTGATTGCGCATATCTTAACTGATAGTGGGTTTGGCTGTACAGCATTTCTTGGCGGTATAGCGACGAATTATCAAACTAATTTTCTTCTTGGAGATAATCATGTAGTTGTCGTCGAGGCAGATGAATATGATCGATCTTTCCTGACTCTTCATCCGGATATTGCGGTAATCACATCAATGGATGCAGATCATTTGGATATTTATGGTGATGCTGCACAGTTACATGAATCTTTTTACCTGTTTGCAGGACAGTTAAAAGAGAAAGGTCAGCTCTATTACAGGGAAGGATTGCCTTTAAGTAGCGGAGAAACTTACGCCGCTAGTGAAACCGCTGATATCTGTGCTAAAAATATTCATGTTCAGAACGGTCGTTTTGTTTTTGATTATCAGCAGGGAGAATTTAATATTGAACGGATTGAAATCCAACTTCCCGGACGGCATAATGTTGAAAATATTACTGCTTCTATCACAGTTGCATTAAAACTGGGAATAAGCGCCGAGTTAATTAAACATGCGTTGGGTAATTTTAAGGGGGTTAAACGCAGATTTGAAACTATAGTCCGAACCGACTCACACGTGTATATAGACGATTACGCGCATCACCCCGAGGAGTTAAGGGCATGTTTTCATGCGGTGAGGGAATTATATCCGGGACAGAAGCTTACGGTTATTTTTCAGCCGCATTTATTTACCCGGACCAGGGACTTTGCAGCCGGATTTGCAGAAGTTTTAAGTTCAGTTGATGAATTGCTATTACTGGATATCTATCCGGCTCGTGAGTTGCCGCTGGAAGGGATTAATTCTGCATATTTATTAGCTAAAATAACGCTTGAAAATAGTGCTGTATATACCATGGCGGAAGTGCTAAATTATGTGGAGAATGAAAAACCAGGACTTCTGCTTACTGTTGGAGCCGGTAATATAGATACGTTGATACAACCAATTAAAAAAATAATGGAAAATGCTTAAACAGATAAAATGGAGGTTGGTGTTCAAATGTTTTGCCTGGGTAATTACCCTTGGTGGAATTGCTGCGCTGATGAGTTTTGTCTCAGTTAAGAAGCAGTCTGTTAAATGTACCAATATCAAAATTCTGATCCCTGGTGCGGACAATTTTATCGAGCGTGAAGAGATTGACGCAATTTTAAAGCAGAATGAAGGACAGTTAATCGGAAGGCATCTCACCAGTATCAATCTGCATGCTATAGAAGAAAAAATTAAGGCCAATCCCTATATCGCATTGTCTACTGTTTACGCCGATATGGATGGTGTCATTCATATTGAAATTAACCAGCGTCAACCACTTTTAAGAATTATTAATATGACTGGGCAAGACTTCTATATTGATAAATATGGATTGAAAATGCCTGTGTCTTCGAACTTTACGGCAAATGTACTTGTGGCAAATGGCCGTATCATGGAGCACTTTACTGGTAAGGTTGATACACTGATCACAAAGATGGCTTCGGATTTGTATAAAACGGCACTGTTTTTGAAAAAAGACAGTTTATGGGACTCACAAATTGAACAGATTTTTGTTAATGATAAAGACGATATTGAATTCATTCCCAGGGTCGGTAACCAGCGGATCATATTGGGTAATGCAGATTCCTTGGAAACTAAAATGAGTAATCTGCTTACATTCTATAAAAAGGCGATGCCTAAAGTAGGCTGGGACACCTATAAAACAATTAATATTAAGTACACCAATCAGATTGTTTGTGAGAAAAACAACCTTGATTCTGTATCTTCCAGATTGTCGGGGGCAAATGTGCCAAGGCCAACACCGCTGACTGTCAGAAAGGTTATGGATTCTATTGTCAAAGCTGAAATCGCAGCTGAACTCAGAAATAACCCTGAATTTAAACCGGCTCCGGCTAAACCTCCCGCAGAGGTAAAACCTAAGACTGAAGTCAAAGTTGTAAAAAAGCCTGCAGCTAAGCCGGAAAAGGCTCCGGCAGCAGCAAAACCTAAGGCTGAGGTCAAAGTTGTAAAAAAGCCTGTAGCTAAGCCGGAAAAAGCTCCACAGGCAAAGAAAACAGATAAGAAGTAAAACAGATACCTGGAAAACAAATAGTATATAATTCGACAAATTAATATAGTTATGGGCAAAGAAAAATCTACCGCTCAATCCCCGATAGTAGTGGGGTTGGATATTGGTACCACAAAAATCTGTGTGATAGTTGGTCGCAGAACACAGCATGGTAAAATAGAAGTTCTGGGCATTGGTAAAGCTGAATCCGCTGGTGTCACCCGTGGTGTGGTTTCCAATATTCAGAAAACAGTTCAGGGAATCTCACAGGCCGTAGAACTGGCCAGCGGACAGTCCAACGTTGAAGTGCGTGTGGTGAACGTTGGTATAGCCGGGCAGCATATCAAAAGTTTGCAGCATCGTGGTATTCTGACAAGAAGAGAACTGAATAATGAAATCAGTAAAAAAGATCTGGATAAGTTAATTGATGATATGTTCAAACTGGTTATGCCCCCGGGAGAAGAAATTATTCATGTACTGCCCCAGGAATTTACTGTAGATAATGAACCAGGAGTAAAAGATCCGATTGGTATGGCAGGCGTACGCCTGGAAGCGAATTTCCATATCATCTCAGGTCAGGTTACTGCGGTTAAAAATATTATGCGTTGCGTGACCAATGCAGGGCTGCAAACTCAGGAGTTGATACTTGAGCCGCTCGCTTCGTCAGAATCTGTTTTGAGTGAAGAGGAGAAAGAAGCAGGTATCGCTTTAGTGGATATTGGAGGTGGTACCACCGATATCGCTATATTCCACGAGGGAATTATCCGTCATACTGCAGTGATCCCTTTTGGTGGTAACAGTGTGACTGAAGATATTCGTGAAGGATGTTCTGTAATGCGAAATCAGGCAGAATTGTTGAAGACCCGATTTGGTTCTGCCCTTGCTGAAGAAAACAAGGAAAATGAGATAATCTGTGTTCCTGGTCTGCGTGGCCGTGAACCGAAAGAGATTTCAGTTAAAAATTTAGCGTATGTGATCCAGGCCCGTATGGAAGAAATCATTGAGCATGTTTATTACGAAATCAAATCCTCAGGTTATGAAAAGAAACTGATCGGTGGTGTTGTGATTACCGGTGGTGGTGCGTTGTTGAAACACCTGGCGCAGTTAGTTGAGTATGTAACAGGACTTGACTGTCGTGTAGGTTATCCTAATGAACATTTGTCGAAATATGAGGATATGCCAAAAACGATCTATGATGATCTGAAAAGTCCAATGTATGCTACCAGCGTAGGTTTGCTGATCAAAGGGATTCAGAAAGCAGAAGAATTAATGGAAGAACTGAAACAGCCTGGTGTGTATGTTGAAAAACCGGCAGCTGTTAAAGATAAAGTAAAACGAAGCGGAGGTGGATTGTTTGATAAGTTGCTGGCGAAGACCAAAGACTTTATTAAAGATGATATGAACGTTAGTGATGAAGATTATATCAAACCGTAATGTTATCAACATCAAACAATTTTTCCACATTTTTAACAGTTGTGGAAAACCTATGTTGAAAAAGTGTTAATATTACGTTGAGAGATGAACAGGTAAAACCAATTTTTAAGTAACTGATTCATAAATATATGTATTTTGAAATGTTAAAAGATAAGTCATCAATCATCAAGGTAATTGGTGTTGGTGGCGGTGGTGGTAATGCGGTTAACCATATGTACCGTCAGGGAATTGCAGGTGTAGACTTTATAATCTGTAACACTGATGCGCAGGCATTGGAGTTTAGTCCTATACCGAATAAAGTACAGCTAGGTGCAAGTTTAACCGAAGGTATGGGTGCAGGCTCAATTCCGGAAGTTGGAAAAAATTCGGCTATAGAAAATATAGACGATATCAAAGCTATGCTGGGCAGCACTACAAAAATGCTGTTTATTACTGCCGGAATGGGTGGTGGTACCGGTACAGGTGCGAGTCCGATTATTGCACAGGCTGCTAAAGAACTGGATATTCTTACTGTTGCTATTATTACCACGCCATTTTCATTTGAAGGTAAGCGACGTAAGATGCAGGCAGAAGATGGTCTGGACGAATTAAAAAAATACGTAGATTCTTACCTGGTAATTTCAAACGACAGGCTGCGTGAAATATTTGGTAACCTTACTTTAGGTTCTGCATTTGCGCAGGCAGATGATATCTTAACGACTGCCGCCAAAGGTATCGCAGAGATCATCACTGTGCCGGGATATATCAACGTGGATTTTAAGGATGTGCGCACGGTAATGAAAGACAGCGGTGTATCGATCATGGGTAGTTTTGCCTGCGAAGGTGATAACCGTGCATTGAATGCTGTAGAAGGGGCACTGGCTTCTCCATTACTAAAAGATAACGAAATTGAAGGTGCAAGATATATTTTACTGAACATCAGCTCAGGCTTACGTGAAGTAACTATGGATGAGGTAGCGATTATCACGGATTATATCCAGGATAAGGCTGGTTTATCGGCAGACCTGATTTGGGGTAACTGTATCGATGAAAACCTGGGGGATAAAATCTCAGTAACGATTATTGCTACTGGCTTCCAGACTACAGAGCAGCGTGCACAGGACAGGAAGAATGTAAAGAAGATCTCTTTGCTTACTCCTGAAGAGGCACCACTGATCAGACCATTAGAACCGGTAAACTCTTTTATTGAACCAAAAGACAATGCCTATTCGAATGAGCCGGTAATGAAACTGAAAGAAGATATTAAACAGTCTGATCTTTTCGGTGACATGTACAATGGCAACAGGACAAGGAAAACGGAAGATGCTGAAAATAATGTGATCAGACATACGCTGGTAGAGGAAGAAACACCTGCAGCTGAAACGCAGAAAGAAAAAGGCAGCGATTTTGAATTAAAAGTATCGGAAACGGATTTCGTTTTTGAAACGCCTAAAGCTAACTATTCGGAACCAGCACCACAGGCTTACCAGGAAGAAGTTCCGGAGCCGGGACTGGATGATGATAAGAGTGATGAGTCTATCGAAGATCAGCTGAAAAAGTCGAAAGAGCGCATCATGAGACTGAAAGACCTGAGCATGAAACTGCGTACCACCAATGGATTGCAGGAACTGGAAAATGAGCCTGCCTATAAACGTAAGCAAATGCAGTTACAGCAGGTACCGCATTCTTCAGAGTCGCAGGTATCAAGGTTTACCCTGAGTAATGATGAGGATGGCAGTACGGAAATCAGGCCAAACAATTCATTTCTGCATGACAACGTTGACTAGATTACACTATAAAGTTTAACAAAGAGCCTTAGCAAGTAACATTGTTAAGGCTCTTTGGCATAATAATCGACACAGTAAGTTTAAGACAGGGGCGGCAAATTGGGCAGAGTTGTATTTCAGCCATATAAACCTTAAATTTGCACAAAATTATAAGACAACTTAAATACAAATACATTGGATATTTTTGAAAAGATAGCAAAGCATATGGGCCCTCTTGGGCAGCACCAGAAATGGTCGCATGGATATTTCTCGTTTCCCAAATTAGAAGGAGCCATTGCACCACATATGAATTTTCGGGGTAAAGAACATTTGGTTTGGAGTTTAAATAATTATTTGGGTCTGGCTAATCACCCTGAAGTTAGGGAAGCAGATCAGAAAGGTGCTGCAGAATTTGGTATGGCTTACCCTATGGGTGCCAGAATGATGTCTGGTAACTCTAAGTACCACGAACAACTGGAACAGGAACTGGCTGCGTTTGTAGGTAAACCTGATGCTTTCCTGCTTAATTTTGGTTATCAGGGAATGCTTTCCATTATTGACTGTCTGGTAGACCGTAACGACGTGATCGTTTATGATGGTGAATCACATGCCTGTATTATTGATGGTCTACGTTTACATTTGGGAAAACGTTTTGTGTATAAACACAACGATATAGACAGTGCACGCAAGCAACTGGAACGTGCTACAAAATTAGTAGAGCAATCTGGCGGCGGTATCCTGGTGATCACCGAAGGTGTATTTGGGATGTCTGGTGCGCAGGGCAAAATTAAAGAGATCATTGACCTGAAAAAAGAATTCAATTTCCGCCTGTTAATTGACGATGCTCATGGTTTTGGTACGATGGGACCTACAGGAGCAGGTACCCATGAAGAGCAGGACAGCATTGAAGGCGTTGATATTTATTTTGCAACATTTGCAAAATCAATGGCCGGCATTGGTGCTTTTGTAGCTTCTACAGAAGAGATGACTAATTTCTTCCGTTATAACATGCGCTCACAGACTTTTGCCAAGGCATTGCCTATGCCAATGGTGGTGGGTTTACTTAAACGCCTGGAGCTGTTAAAAAACAATCCTGAGCTGAGAGAGAAATTATGGTTTATTGCTACTTCACTGCAAAAAGGTTTAAGGGCCCGTGGCTTTGATTTAGGGATTACCAACACAATGGTGACACCAGTGTTCCTTAAAGGCGAACTGCTGGATGCTACGGCGCTTACAATGGACCTTCGTGAAAACTATGGTATCTTCTGTTCGATTGTGGTTTATCCGGTGATCCCGAAAGGATTAATAGAACTGAGGTTAATACCTACCGCGATGCATACTATAGAGGACGTAGAACGTACTTTAGAAGCATTTAGCGAAGTAGCCGAAAAGCTGAAAAGCGGCTATTATGATGACAATAAATTTAGTCCGGAATAAGGATTTGGTATACTATCAGAAAGGCGGTTTAAAGAGGTTTAAACCGCCTTTTTTATTGGCTGAATTTTTTATATGTCTAAAAATCAGTGATATAATTAAAAATCTCATCGAATTTTGTGAATAACCTTGCTTTTTGTGGAAAAAAACACGGTTTTACGTGTTTTAATTCCTATTCCAATTTTTCATTAATTAGATTAAACCGCTTACATTAGTAATTGAGTATTAATCAACCCCAAAATAAACCAAAAAGGTAAGTAGAAATGAAAAAATTTGATGAGTTAAAAAAGCTTGTTACGGCATTAGAAGCTGATGCAGACAAGTTTTACAACAAGGCTAACAGTGCTGCCGGAACACGTGTGCGTAAAGGTATGCAAGATCTTAAAAATATTGCGCAGGCAATCCGTCTGGAGATCCAGGAAGCAAAGAATAAAGAGGCTTAGAACCACATTCCTCTTATTTGATAACGCCCCGGCTTAACCGGGGCGTTTTTTTTATCCGATTTTTTGTATGGCGGCAGTGATCTGCGCAGTTAGACCTTCAGATGCAGGCACGAGTGGCAGGCGTACAAAATCACCACAAATACCAAAATGCTTTAATGCGGCTTTTACGCCGGCAGGATTGCCTTCAGCAAAAATGAGCCTGGTGAATTCTATTAGTGCGAGGTGCAGCGGTTGCGCCGTTTTAAAATCACCTTTTAGACATAAACGGATCATCTCTGAGTATTGCAGCGGCAAAGCGTTGCCTACAACAGAAATTACACCTGCTGCGCCCAGGGCAATCATAGGCAAGCCTACAGGGTCGTCTCCTGATATCAGCAGAAATTCTTCCGGTTTATCTCTCATGATCTGGTTAAACTGATCAAAATTACCTGAAGCTTCTTTTGTTCCGATAATGTTTTTGCAGTCTGATGCCAGTCTGCAGGTAGTTTCCGGACTCATATTGCTGGCTGTACGTCCGGGTACATTATATAACAGAATATCCATATCAGTAGATTCACTGATTGCTTTATAATGCTGGTAAATCCCTTCCTGCGTTGGTTTATTATAATAAGGGCTGGCCGATAATATGGCATCGTAGCCGTTGCTGTCAAAGTTTTTGATGCTGTCAATCAGTTCGGCGGTATCGTTACCACCAATACCTGCAATTAATGGTACCCTTCCGTTATTTATTTCTGCTGTATATGCCCAGATCTTCTTCTTCTCGTCTTTATTAAGTGTTGCCGATTCTCCAGTGGTACCTAATGATACCAGGTATTCTACCTTTCCTTCGATCTGGTAGTTGATCAGTTTTTTCAGACCATCGTAATCTACCGACCCGTCTGCATTAAATGGCGTAACCAGGGCTACACCCGTTCCATAAAATTTGTTCATTTTGTTATTCATTAATCAACATCACTAATAAGTCGTCGGCCGAAATCAGGGGGATATTCAACTTTTGGGCTTTCTCTAACTTGGAAGGACCCATATTATCACCGGCAAGGAGATAATTGAGCTTCGCGGAAATACTGCTTAAAATTTTGCCTCCGTTGTTTTCTATCATTACTTTCAGCTCTTCGCGGCTGTACTTTTCAAAAACCCCCGAAATTACGAATGTTTTTCCAGTTAATTTGTCACTTTCCAGTGTAATAATTATATCCTCTGCCTCAAATTGTAACCCATACGATTTCAACAGGTTAATTTGTTCGAGGTGTGCAGGCTTCTCGAAATATTCGATGATGCTTTCTGCAATCCGCTGCCCGATCTCATCTATCGCAGTGAGTTCTTCGACTGAAGAGGCTATCAGATTGTCGATGTTTTTTGTGGCCAGGGCCAGTTTTCGTGCTACTGTTTCGCCAACATACCTGATGCCCAGACCAAAAAGTACTTTTTCGAAGGCCATTTGTTTGGATAATTCTATACCTGCGAGCATGTTGTCAATTGATTTTTCGCCGAACCTTTCGATTACCTTTAGTTCTTCGGCCTTATCTTTCAGGATGTAGAGGTCGCTAATATGTCTGATCAGCCCTTTCTGGTAAAACGACTCAATGGTTTCATCACCCAGTCCGTCGATATTCATCGCCTTACGGGAAATGAAATGCTGGACTTTACCTACGATCTGCGGACTGCAGCCTTCATCGTTAGGGCAGTAAAAGGCTACTTCCCCTTCCTTGCGAATGAGCGTAGTACTGCACTCCGGACAAATAACAGGGTAGATGACCGGCTGTGCACCTTCTTTTCTTTTTTCCAGGTTAACGCTGATAATCTTAGGTATAATCTCACCGCCTTTTTCTACAAAGACACTGTCGCCCACATGCAGATCCAGCCTTTCGATCTCGTTGGCATTATGCAGCGTAGCCCGTTTAACCGTAGTTCCGGCAAGCTGTACAGGTTTCAGGTTTGCTACTGGTGTAACTGCGCCTGTCCGTCCAACCTGGTAACTTACATGGTCAAGGATGGTTTCTACTTCTTCGGCTTTATATTTATAGGATATTGCCCAGCGCGGGGATTTGGCTGTGAAGCCGAGCTCCTGCTGTTGTGTAAAACTATTTACTTTGATAACGATACCATCGATGTCGTAACTCAGTTTAAAACGCTCCTTTTCCCAGTAATGGACAAACTCCAGCACATCATCTATGTTGTTGCTGAGTTTGGTATGTTCTGAAGTATGGAAGCCCCATTTTGTTAAAGCGAGCAGGCTCTCCATATGCGTCTTAAAATATTCTTTTTCGGTATTAAGCGAGTAGAAGAATGCATCAAGCGGCCGTTTGGCTACCTCTTTGGAGTCTTGCATTTTTATGGTTCCGGAGGCAAAGTTGCGCGGGTTGGCATAGGCGATTTCGCCAAGTTCTTCTTTCTCTTTGTTGAGCCTTTCGAATGCCGCCCTGTGCATCAGGATTTCTCCCCGCACTTCAAAGAGCTCCGGCGCCCCCGCCAGCCGTAAGTGATGGGGGATGTTACTGATTGTTTTTACATTGGACGTTACATCGTCGCCCTTAGTCCCATCGCCACGCGTTACCGCCCTTACCAGTTTATTGTTTTCGTAGGTGAGGCTGATGGATAAACCATCAAACTTGAGTTCGCATACGTATTCGAAATGATCGCCAATTGCTTTTTTTATGCGTTCATCAAAATCGCGCAGGTCCTGCTCATTATAGGTGTTGCCCAATGAAAGCATTGGCCATTTATGTTTTACCGTCACAAAGTTTTTAGTGATGTCGCCCCCCACTTTCAGCGTTGGTGAATCAGGATCTGCAAATTCCGGGTTTGCTTTTTCCAGGCCTGCGAGTTCTTCCAGTTTTTTGTCGAACTCATAATCGGCGATGGTAGGCATCGCCAATACATAATAATTATAGCTGTGCTGGTTGAGTTCTGCAACCAGGGCATCCATGGTGTCTTTTATAGAAAGTTCCGACATAAAGCGAAGGTAAGAAATCGGCTGATTTGGTAAATAGGTTTTAGCATGTTTTTTGCTGCAATTGTCCTGTTATTGCTTTTTAGCGTTGATCTGCTGGTCCAGCACATGGAATACAGGCATGAAATCTTTTTCCAGCAGCTGCTTAAACTCTTCCAGCTTACTGGTTAGGATGGCCAGCTGTTCTTCTGTAAAAGGATTTTCCCATAAGCGCATACAGATGCGGTTTAGCGCATAAGTGATGTTTTCCATCTTTTCGTAACTGAAAAGATAACGGCTGGAGATAAAGCCGTCCATAAATTTGTTAAACCTCGGTTGGTCTGGCAAACCAGCAAGCCTAAGGAAACCTTCCAGCGAAGTTGTAGAGGCATTGTTGAGCTGTTCGTAGAACTTTGCGGCATCTACGAGGTGGTGGCGGAGCAGCAGATGATCGAGCACTAGTTCGAGCCCGATATGTGCCAGGAAAAACGGCTTTACCGGCCCGCTTTGCAATGCTGGGAGGATGAGCTTTTTGATCACAGCTGTTTGCTGCTTAAAGAAATCCGAAGAGTGGAACAGCTTATCCAGTTCAAGGTGCCGTTTCCATCCGGTAAGCAGTGCAGCATAATCTGGAACATCACTGAACAGGTATTCGTCTTTCTGGGGATTAAGGTTCCAGTCTTTGTTTGCATTCTTGATCAGGTCTGGCAATACCATCCCCATCACAATATAGTTGTTACTGGTTTGCCGCTCAAAATAAAAATGGGATAGGAAGTTCATCGCTTTAAAAGTAGCGAATTTTTTAACAGTGCTTTTCCTATCTTTGCGGAAAAAGATAGAACGATGACCAATTTTGTTGAAGAATTAAGATGGAGAGGCATGCTGCAGGATATCATGCCTAATGCAGAAGATAAATTAAAAGAGGGCATGTGCTCAGGATATATTGGCTTTGATCCTACTGCAGATTCTCTACATGTTGGTCACCTTACACAAATCATGACCCTGATCCATTTTCAGCGTGCAGGCCACAAGCCTTTTGCATTGGTTGGCGGTGCAACGGGTATGGTTGGTGACCCATCTTTTAAATCTGCTGAGAGGAATTTATTAGATGATGAAACCCTGGCGCATAACCTTGCAGGTATCCAAAAGCAGTTAAATCAATTTTTAACATTTAGTGAGGATGGTAATGGGGCAGTTATGGTAAATAATGCCGACTGGTTTAAAAACTTCAGCTTTTTGAATTTCATCAGAGATGTAGGTAAACACATCACTGTGAATTATATGATGGCAAAAGACAGTGTTAAAAAACGTATTGAAGGGGATAATGGGATGTCTTTTACCGAATTTAGCTACCAGCTGATTCAGGGATATGATTTCTATTATTTATGGAAAAATAAAAACTGTACTATCCAAATGGGCGGGTCGGATCAGTGGGGCAACATTTTGACCGGAACAGAGCTAATCAGGAGGATGGGTGGCGGAACAGGTTATGGGCTAACTACACAGCTGATCAAAAAGTCTGACGGTAATAAGTTTGGAAAAACGGAGAGTGGTGCGATATGGCTCGATCCTGAAAAAACTTCGCCATATAAATTTTACCAGTTTTGGCTTAATGCTACTGATGCTGATGTGAAAATGTGGATTCGGATATTTACCCTGAAGGGACAGGATGAACTGGCACAGCTGGAAGCAGAACATGATGCTGCACCACATTTAAGGATTTTACAAAAAGCACTGGCCACTGATATTACTGTCCGTACACACTCGGAGGCAGCATTGGAAACCGCATTGAAAACTTCTGAGTTTTTATTTGGAAACGGATCATTGTCATTTTTGGATACGCTGAGCCATGCACATGTGTTAGAGATCTTTGAAGGGGTAGGGCAGTTTCCTGTAAGCCGTGAAGAACTGGCTGCGGGAATTGATGTTGCAACGCTGCTTGCAGAGAAAACCGCGGTATTCCCTTCTAAAGGAGAAGTGAAAAAAACTATACAGGGCGGCGGATTGAGTATCAACAAAGAAAAGGTCGCTGCAATAACTTCAAGTTATACCAGTGCTAACCTGATTAGTGATAAGTATATCATCGTTCAAAAAGGTAAAAAGAACTATTTTCTGCTGATTGCAGAATAGTTTACTGGACCAGCAGGTTGCATCCGCGGATATCGGCATTGTCAAAACGGCCGAGTACCTCAAAGGAGCCTCCTGTTAACAAACGCCCCAGATCCTGGGTAGCAATAAACGAACAGGAATTGATGTTGGCGAGATCGATCACATTAATTCCGCCTGTTTGAGAAGAGTTAAGCAGTGTTAGGGGATCGTTGGTATCCCTTAACACGATCTTCATCCAGGACGGGCAATCAAATACCCCATGCCCGTAAGAATAGGCCTGTGATAAAAGTTCGGTCATCCCATACTCGCTATGGATAGCATCAATGCCAAATCCGCTTTTCAAAGTATCATGCAGTTCTTCCCGTACCATTTCTTTTCTCTTGCCCTTCATCCCGCCGGTTTCCATTACAATCAGGTCGGGGAAATCCAGTTGATAGGATTCCAGAAAATCTAGCAGGGCATAAGTAACCCCGATTAGAATCGTTTTCTGTTTTGCATGTTTAAGTGTTGTTAGTTTATTATACAGCTCTTCGTGGTTGTGCAGGAAGTAGCCGCTTTCGGGGTGCCGGCTTTGCTTCAATAAGGCGTCAACCATATAGATCAGTGAAGAACCGTCTCTCTCTAAATAGGAGGGAAGCAGCGCTAATAAGCAGGTGTTTTCTACTTTGCCATAAAACTGTTCAAATGCCAGGTTAAAACTCTCATCATACATTTTCAGGTCAGTTACGTAATGACGGCTTTGAACCATACCTGTGGTGCCGGAACTGCTGAATATGATTTCTTCCGGTTCCTTATTGCTCACTACCTGATGCGTTTTGAAGAAACTGATTGGCAGGTAAGGAATTTTATCCACT
>Ga0247805_1000952_pt1 | contig 14273 bp, 15 predicted proteins | sample UWRJL044104R1_FD_180930 | JGI IMG/M metagenome (GOLD analysis project Ga0247805, IMG submission 180930) | Plant litter microbial communities from Arlington Agricultural Research Station in Wisconsin, United States - UWRJ-L044-104R-1 | ecosystem: Environmental > Terrestrial > Plant litter >... | reverse complement strand
GAAATCAACGATTTCCATAACCTCTTGTTTAGCTTCTTCAAGACCGGCAACATCGTTAAAAGTAACGTTTACCTGACTTTCTTTATCGAAAAGCGTAGCCTTGGATTTACCGATATTGAATATCTGACCACCACCACCACCGGCACCGCCACCCATTCTGCGCATAATAAATATCCAGAAACCGATAAACAGTAACAGCGGAATAATTACCGTGAAGAACCAGGAGTTAAAAGTGCTTTGTCTGGTTTCTTTTTCAGCAAGGATCTGGTTGTCTGCAGGAATTTCTTTCTGAGATTCTTTTAATTGATTATCCAGTGCATCCATTGATCCTGCGGTGAATGATACAGTTGGACCACCTGCGGAACCAAAATTATTTTTGGTCAGATATTTCTTGTATTTTTCTTCCTTAAGTAACTCTGGTTTGATGTAAACATCAGCTTTAACCAGGTCTTCGTATTTATAAGCAACGATTTTTTGTACATCACCAGGAGCCAGCATCGTTGTTTCAAATTCTCTGTAAGTGATCGTTTTGTTGGTGTCATTGGTAAATAACACCGATACAAGGATCAAACCTACTATGATAGCTGCGTAAACCCAGAAGATATTGAAATTAGAACCTTTTTGAGGTTTTTTCGGAATATTTGGAATTCTCTTGATCAGCTTGGGTTTCGTATTTTCTTTCTCTTTCATCTTGGAATCAAAAAATATATAAGTTTTGTCGGTTAGGCGCTCTGATAGGTAGTAGTCTGTGCGTCACCCCACAAATCCTCGATACCATAAAAGTCTCTTTTTTCAGTTTTGAAGATATGAATAACTACATCAAAATAATCAAGTATTATCCAGTCTGCATGATCCATTCCTTCTTTTTTCCAGGGCTCAGCCTCTGTACTTTTGTAAATCTCTTTTTCTACGCTGTCTGCAATCGCTCTGACCTGTGTTGCAGAATCAGCATTGCATATGATGAAGTAGTCCGATACAGAGCTATTCAGCTCTCGTAAATCTAGACGAACGATATCGTGTCCCTTTTTTTCCTGTATGCCATGAACGGCTATTTCTGAAAGGTAGGTAGAAAGGGGTACTATTTTCTTTTTTACCATTAAAAGTATTTATTTTTGATAAACTATTATAACAAAATCCACTATTGCAAAATAACACTTTTCCGACATCATTTGTTGGTCAAAATTTGATCAAATTATCAGCTGTTGACTCTACCAATAGTTTTATGAAAGGTATAATGTCAAATTCCGAGCCATTACCCGAAGGGACTGTTATTATGGCAGACAATCAGTATGGCGGACGCGGACAGGCGGGAAATACATGGCATGCTGAGCCGGGAAAAAACTTAACATTCAGCGTTTTGCTGCGGCCTGATTTCATTACTCCGGATCAGCAATTCCGCTTAAACATGGTTGTCAGCACTGCATTAATGCATACTTTAAGGGAGTTGTGTGGCGAGGGGGCGAAAACCAAATGGCCCAACGACATTTACTTTAATGACCGTAAACTAGGTGGTGTACTGATCGAAAATACACTGTCAGGAAGCCAGATTAAGGCATCTGTGATAGGAATCGGACTGAATGTAAATCAGCTCAGGTTCGACGGAGACCTTGGGGCCCGGGCAACATCTCTGCAAATAATTACCGGTAAACCGATTGAGCTTGATCTTCTGCTGCGAAGTGTTTGTGTACAGTTAGAACTCGCTTACCTCAAACTGCGAACAGGGCCTGTAGATAGCCTTTATCACGATTATGTCAAAGATTTATATCTCTACGGTGAGAATGCTTTATACCGACAAAATGGCGAGATAATTGAAGGGATGATTACAGGAATAGCTGAGAGAGGGCAACTAGAGCTTACAACTAGTGCAGGATTAAAGCGTTTTGATTTTAAAGAGATCGAGTTTCTGCATAAAAAGAACTAAAGATCAACTAAATACACGTAAGAATATGAAAAAAGTAATGTTAGTATTTGCCTTATGCCTGTTTATAGTATTGGGAGCTTCAGCCCAGATTGAAACACCGGTTACCTGGTCTTATGCTCAAAAAAAGGTTAGTAATACAGAAGCGATCATTTATCTGAAAGCTACTATTCAGGATGGATGGCATATTTACTCCCAGCACGTTAAGCCTGGAGGGCCGGTTAAGACGTCCGTTAAAATTAATCCTTCAAAAGATTTCACCTTAGTCGGCGCGGTTTCAGAACCTAAACCAATTGAAAAGTTCGAGAAGGTTTTTGATATGAATGTTGGTTATTTTGAAAAACAGGTTGTATTTCAGCAAAAAATCAAGTTGAAAAAGCCGAATACGATAGTTTCCGGTACCATTGAGTTTATGGTTTGTGACGAAACAAGATGTCTTCCTCCTGATGAAGTGAAGTTCTCTGTCGCAGTTAAATAGAGTTTAGCTACTATTAATATAAACAGGAAAGTGTCTGGTAATACCAGGCACTTTTTTTATTTCCGTTATGCTGGTTTGGAAAGAGTCATGGTTTAGATTTTTCCACCATTTTATACCGGTGCACAGATCTTCAACACTATTTTGTGGGTATCCTGTGGGTTTCGTGTGGGTTCGGTGTGGGTAGTCTGTGGGGTTTTCATATACTCAGCCAGGGGCGCATCCGAATGTGACTCTAACAAGACCCGAACAGAACCAAGGAAAAAGCCCGCTAAAACATTTAGCGGAACTACGGCTAATGTAAACTGGTCTGAATGAGCCTCTGGGACAAAGTCATTCATTATGGATGTAAGGTCAAATTAAATTTATGCAGGGGGTCAAAACTTTTAAAACAAGAAATTATAAGTAATTTCACGGCCTTTCCGGAGGGACTGCCGGTTATGAATTGTATTGAACTATGAAGAACACATTGAATAGAATTATGCTAATCTGCGCCTTGATGCTTACAATGGCATTAGGAGTTCAGGTATCTGCATTCGCGCGGATACAGCAGCAGGATACGACAGAAGTTTCCGATGATATTGTTTTTACAGAAATCGGTTCTGCAGAAGATGCGGCTGCACAGCAGAAGCTAGCAGATTCTGTAAAGGGCACAGATTCTTTGAAGAAAGATACAGCCAGTGTTGTCGCTGCAGATGCAGGAACTGATGGCGTTGCAGGGCAGGACTTACATAAAGATGATCAGCAGAAAACTTTATGGGAGACATTTATACAGGGGCTTCTGGGTGGTTTTATTGCTTTTCTGATGCCATGTATTTTTCCCATGGTACCGCTGACTGTCAGTTATTTTACTAAGAAAGCCGGCAGTAAACAAAAAGGGATATTCCAGGCGATGATCTATGGGATCTCCATTATAGTGATTTACGTAGCATTTGGTTTATTGATTACTTTATTATTCGGTTCTGCAAAGCTTAATGAATTGAGTAGTAGTGGAGTCTTTAACTTTGCGTTCTTTATTCTCCTTGTTGTATTTGCCATTTCATTCTTTGGTGCTTTTGAGATTACGCTGCCAAGTTCTTTCGTGAATAAGATAGATCAGAAGGCAGACAACAGTAAAGGACTGGGTGGAATCTTCTTTATGGCGGCGTCGCTTGCATTGGTTTCGTTCTCCTGCACAGGACCTATTATCGGCACATTGCTGGTACAGGCCAGTTCAAAAGGCGAAATTCTGGCACCAGCTATTGGCATGTTTGGTTTCGCGCTTGCACTAGCACTTCCATTTACACTTTCGGCTATTTTCCCGGGATTCTTGAGCAGTATGCCTAAATCTGGTGGCTGGCTTAACAGTGTGAAAGTATGTTTGGGTTTCCTGGAGCTTGCATTAGCCCTAAAATTTTTATCTGCAGCAGATCTGGTATGGCACTGGGAATGGTTTGATCGTGAAATTTTCCTTGCATTGTGGATTGTGATCTTCTTTTTAATGGGAATTTATATCTTAGGCAAACTGAAGTTCTCTCATGACAGTGATGTTCCGTATGTTTCTGTACCGAGGCTCTTCTTTGCTATATTTTCGTTTGCTTTTGCAGTTTATCTAATTCCTGGACTATGGGGAGCACCGGTGAATATTCTGAGCGGTATTGCGCCGCCAATGAATACCCAAGACTTTATTCTTGGGCGTGGAGCAGCAGAACCGTCTTCAGGCAGCAGTGGTTTCCCTGCATCGGTTAAATACCAGGATGTGTTACATCCGCCTTTAGGTTTTAATGCTTTTTTCGATCTTGACGAAGGTTTGGAATATGCGAAGAAAGTAAATAAACCGGTCCTTATTGATTTTACCGGGCATGCCTGTGTAAATTGCAGGAAAATGGAAGACAAAGTCTGGATCAACCCTGAAGTTGGCCGGATTATTAAAGAAGAATATGTGCTGATCCAGTTATATGTAGATGAACGATCAGTGAAAATGCCAGCCGAAAAGGTGCATTATTCCAAAATTCTGCGAACAAATACCGATGATTTGGGCAGGTGGAATAGTGATTTTCAGGCAAGCAGATATAATTCCAACTCACAACCGTTCTATGTATTAGGCGGACATGATCTGGAGCCTTTGGTTACCCCTCAGGGTGCTATTTTTGATGCGGCAAAATATGCTGCTTATTTACAGACTGGAATTGATAAATTTAAAGCCTCAAAGCAATAAGACTAAATGAACAAAATTAAAAACATAGCGGTATTAACATCAGGTGGCGATGCGCCCGGAATGAATGCTGCTATCAGGGCAGTAGTCAGAGCGGGAATCTATTATGGGATGAACGTTACAGGCGTACTCAGAGGATACGATGGACTGGTCAACGGAGATTTTATTCCGATGGACAGGAAATCTGTAGCTAATATTATTCAGCGCGGGGGAACCATTTTAAAAACTGCCCGCAGTGAGGATTTTAAAACCAAAGAAGGCCGTCAGCGTGCATACGATCAACTTATCAAGCATGAAATTGACGCATTGGTTGTTATTGGTGGTGACGGTACATTTACAGGAGCAAATTTATTTACTTCTGAATTTGATTTCCCCGTTATAGGTCTGCCAGGAACAATAGATAATGATCTGGCGGGTACCGACTTTACAATTGGATATGATACCGCGATAAATACCGTTGTTAATGCGATTGACAAAATCAGGGATACAGCAGAATCACATGATCGTTTGTTTATTGTGGAAGTAATGGGTCGGGATTCCGGTTTGATTGCACTGCGAAGCGGGATAGGTGTGGGTGCTGAAGCAATCATGATCCCGGAAGCAAATATGGGCGTTGAAGGCCTGATCAAAAGACTGGAATACGGGCGTAAGGATAAATCCTCTAAAATTATCATCGTTGCAGAAGGCGATGAGATAGGCGGAGCCTTTAACGTTGGCGAGGTATTAAAGGAAAACTTTCCTAATTATGATATCAGGGTTTCTGTACTGGGGCATATCCAGCGTGGCGGTAAGCCAAGTTGTATGGACCGGGTACTGGCAAGCCGTTTTGGTGTTGCTGCAGTTGAAGGTCTCATGGAAGGTCGTTCCGGTGATATCGTTGGACAGGTGAACAGAGAGATTGTATTCACCCCTTTCGATCATGCGATTAAACATATCGATGCAGAAGAAATTAGCCCGGCATGGCTTAAACTGGTGGAGATATTATCTCTCTAGTCGATTTGCCGGTTATAATAAAGGCCCGTCTGGATAAGATGGGCCTTTATTATGATACGATTTATCTGTTTTCGTATTATTCAAGGATCACAGCTGTTCCTGATGCTGCTACCATCAGCATGCTTCCGCCATTACCTACGGTTTCGTAATCCAGGTCTACTCCAATTATTGCATTTGCGCCCAAGGCTGCTGCATATTGTTGCATTTCACGCACGGCAGTGTCTTTTCCCTCACGGAGCACATTTTCATAAGAGCCTGCCCGTCCGCCTACAATATCACGGATTCCGGCAAACAAATCCTTAAAGATATTTGCGCCTATAATAGTTTCTCCGGTAACAAGGCCAAGATATTTCACAATCTTTCTGCCTTCAATAGTATTTGTTGTTGTGACTAACATAAGATATGATTTATTTTTATGATCATTAAAGTTGAATATTGTTACAATTTTGCAGCCGGTTGCTGCTGTATCTTTTCTAGTACCTGCTGCCAGTTATCGACTCGTTCGTAATCTGTCACCAGTAAATTATGCGGGGAAGTGAATAATAATTTTCTACCGTCAAAATCTACGAAATTTTTGATTCTGTCGTCGATCAGCACATCAGCTTTAATAATTTTATTCCCGCAGAAAACAATGTTTTTCCATGAGATGAATGGAAAATGCTCTGAAAGCCAGTCATATTTGTCAACTAATGAATTCCTGAATTCTGTGGCTGCAGAGACGATATAAACATCATGCTCTTCCTGAAGTTTTTTCACAGCTTCCACACTGCCCTCAATTAAAGGGAGGTCCCGGAAAAATCCGGCTTCGTTAATATAATCATACCATTTATGATTGATATGTTCCGGAATATGGTGGAAAAATTCATAACCGGGCTCCATAGTCAGGTCCAGCGGGACGTTGTAATCCTGATTGTATCTGCTTACAAATTTGCTGATTGGATCTGCCAGGACTTCATCCATATCTATAGCGATTCTCATATATTGGGGTTAAAGGTTTAAAAATTCAGGCATCTTGTTAGTTTGTAGTATTTTACTTACTTTTGCGTCCCCGCAAGCATACAGCTCCGGGAACTATGTTGAATACATAAACTTATAAAAAAATGGCAACTAAAATCAGATTGCAAAGATTCGGTAAAAAAGGTAAACCTTTTTTCCACGTAGTGGTAGCGGATTCCCGTTCACCAAGAGATGGTAAATTCATTGAGCGTTTAGGTTCTTATAACCCTAACACCAATCCTGCTACTATCGAAATTAACTTTGAAAAAACATTAGACTGGGTTAACAAAGGTGCTCAACCTACGGATACTTGTCGTGCTATTCTTTCTTACAAAGGTGTTTTATACAAAAAACACTTAGAAGGTGGTATTAAAAAAGGTGCTTTAACTGCAGACCAGGCAGATGCTAAATTTGCAGAATGGTTAGCAGCGAAAGACAACAAAATCGAAGGTAAAAAAGATGGACTGACTAAATCTAAAGATGAAGTTAGAAAAGCAGCTTTAGAGGCTGAGGCTAAGAAAAATGCAGATCGTGCTGCAGCTCTTGCCCTTAAAAATGCGCCTGTAGAAGAAGAAGTTGTAGCTGAAGAAGCGACTGAAGAAGCTCCTGTAGCTGAAACAGCTGCTGAAGAAACTCCGGCAACTGAAGAAAACGAAGAAGAACAAGCTTAGTCGTTTGATCTTTTGTTTATAGCGAAGAATCCTTCTTGTGAAGGCATTCTTCGCTATTTTTATTTCCAACACATAATCTGTTTAAATGACGTTAGAAGAAGCATTCTATATCGGCTATATTACCAAAACAAAAGGTTTGAAAGGGGAAGTTCAGCTCTATTTCGAATATGATGAACCTGAACTGCTCGATCTTGATGTGGTCTTTGCAGATATGAATGGCAAAATGGTTCCCTTCTTTGTTTCCAGCTTCAAAATGCAGCCTAATCAGACTGCCAATATCTATTTTGATGATGTTAACCATATTGATAAGGCACAACCGCTGCTTAGGAAAAAAATCTATCTGCCGCTGGCTAAACTTCCTGAACGCGATGACGAAGATTTCCAGTATACTGATCTGAAAGGGTTTGTGGTAACGGATGAAAATAAAGGCGAGTTAGGGAAGATTCTGGAAGTGAATGAATACCCGCAGCAGTTTGTAGCTACGGTTTCTTATCAGCAAAAGGAGATTCTCTTTCCGTTAAATGAAGATATGATCGTGGAAATTGATGAAGATGCCGAGACATTGCTGGTTAATCTGCCTGAAGGCTTGCTGGATATTTACTTAACAACTTAAGGATATGCGTTTTGATATAATAACTGTATTGCCTGATCTTTTGCAAAGTCCTTTTGCGCATTCTATTTTACAGCGCGCACAAACGAAAGGAATTGCCGAGATTGTGGTACACAGCCTCAGGGATTACTCAACGAATAAACAACGTAGTGTTGATGATTATCCTTATGGTGGGGGTAGCGGAATGGTGATGTCGATAGAGCCTTTTGCGCTTTGCATAGAAGCTTTAAAATCAGAGCGGGTATATGATGAGGTTATTTTCATGACACCTGATGGCACAACGCTTAATCAGACCATTGCGAATGAATTGTCTGGAAAAGGAAATGTTATTATTCTTTGTGGTCATTATAAAGGGATTGACCAGCGGATCAGGGATATTTATGTGACCCGTGAGATTTCAATAGGTGATTATGTATTATCGGGCGGGGAGCTTCCCGCTGCTGTACTGGTAGACGCTATTGTTAGATTAATCCCCGGTGTACTTAATGATGAGACCTCGGCGCTTTCTGATAGCTTTCAGGGAGGCTTGCTTGATGCGCCGGTATATACGCGTCCGGCAGACTGGAGAGGACATCAGATACCCGATATCCTTTTGAGTGGCCATGAACAGAAGATCAATGACTGGCGGCATGAGCAGGCTGTGGAGAGGACCAGGAGACTGCGTCCGGATATGTTGGAAGATTAGAGTAATTTAAAACGGAAATACTGAAAACTTACAGGTTAAAATTAATTATAAAGAATATAAATATATTTAATAGTTAATTATTTTTGTTATTTGTATATATTTATAGGCGTTAAGAACTTAAACCTCAATGACCGATGGATAAATACAAAATTAATGAAGTGCTGGATAAATTAACGGTTAAAGAGTATCGTTTTGCACTGCGGGAAATTCCCGGAATACTGCAGGTATCAGTGAACACGTTTCATAATTACAGAAAAATTAAAAGCGATGAGCCGCAAGATATTCCTTATGAAAAAGTTAAGCAACTTGAAATTTTATTTGGGATGGAAAACGGAGTGCTCGCGAACGAAAAAATGAATGGAAAAAGCCTTGTAGAATTATTTAAAGGCCAATATTAACAATCGCTGGCTTTTTTTTAGCTAACCGGCTGCATCACAATTATTGTGGAAATCTAAAAGAATGTGGAAAAATTCGAAATTCACTTTTTTTTATAAAATAAAATTCCTAATATTGCAGTCCGATTTTAAATAGAAAAAAGTCGGCTTAATAGCTTAAAATCATGGATTTAGTAAAATTTGTTGAAGAGCAGGTAATCGCAAAAAATGAGTTTCCTGTATTCAAATCAGGAGATACAGTGAGTGTTCACTATAAAATTCGCGAAGGTAATAAAGAACGTATTCAAATTTACCAAGGCGTGGTCTTACAACGTAACAGCGTAGGTGCTAATGAGACGTTTACTGTTCGTAAAATGTCTAACGGTATTGGTGTGGAACGTATTTTCCCTATCAATTCTCCAAACATTGCGAAAATTGAGGTTAACAGCCACGGTAAAGTTCGTAGAGCGAAATTATTCTATCTGCGTGAGCTTACTGGTAAAGCCGCTCGTATCAAGACAAAAAGAGTATAATTTCTACTCCAAAATATACAGGCCTTCCCGATCAAATCGGGGAGGCTTTTTTTGTGCTCATTCTTTCCCGTTAACGAAGGTTTACCATGTCCGCCATATAAATATTTACCGGACAACACTCATTTCAGCAGAATGGTTGTATTGAGCTACTCGGGAGATTCCTATCCTTCCTTGCAGCTTATTTATAGAGTGAATAGTTAATTAAATTTGATGAGTTCAAATACCTGCAGTGTACAGATAAATCAGGGGCAAAAAAAAAGCAGGATACCTGAATTCAGGTATCCTGCTTTTTTTTGCTTCCGGTCTTTTTGCGCCGGGCTTCTGTTAAGCCGGTTTAGTTAGCTCAGCCAGAACTGTTATACCGCCTTTGACGACTTGATTTAGTTCCAGGTTAATCTTAGTGCCGACCGGCAGAAAAATGTCAACCCTGGAGCCGAATTTAATGAATCCGAATTCCTTCGCCTGTTCTACCTGGTCGCCTTCTTTGACATACCATACAATTCTGCGGGCTAAAGCACCAGCAATCTGGCGGAAAAGAACTTCCGTACCATTTTCATGAGCTACAACGACAGTCGTTCTTTCGTTTTCAGTAGAAGATTTAGGATTCCATGCAGCCAGGTATTTACCCGGGTGGTATTTGAAGAATTTTACAATGCCTGAAATTGGGTTACGGTTAATGTGAACATTGACCGGCGACATAAAAATAGATACCTGTAATCTTTTGTCTTTGAAATATTCATTTTCGTTCGTTTCTTCAATAACAACTACTTTTCCATCTGCGGGGCAGATGACCAGATCATTTCCGCTGGTAAAAGTACGGGAAGGGTTTCTGAAAAATTGTAATACGGTAATGAACAAAGCAAAGGAGAGAATATAGGCTAACCAGCGCAACCAGGTAATATCTGCAAATCTGTAATCAATGATCGCATTTAATACGAAGATAAAAAGGAGTGAAATTGCGATGGTCGTATAACCTTCTTTATGTATTGTCATTATGTATAAATAAGTTTCTGCAAAATTGTGAAAAATTTATCGAATTACAGAAGTCGATTAGCTGTTATCAATTGTTTTATAGATTGAGGTCAGATTTCGTCCCAGACCATCATAATCAAGCCCATAGCCTACCACGAACTCATTTGGAATCTCAAATCCGATATATTTGAGTTCTTCGAGCGGGTAAATCAGCGCGTCCGGCTTGTATAAAAGAGTACAGACCTGTACTGAGGCAGGTTGCTGCTCGTATACTTTTTCCAAGATGGTCTTCAATGTAAATCCGGTATCAACAATGTCTTCTACCAGGATAATGTCCCTTCCCTTCAGCTGATCGGAAAGACCTAAAATTTCCTTAACTGTACCTGTACTTCCAGTACCCTGATAAGAGGATACACGGATAAATCCAACTTCACACTGGATTTCCATTTCTTTGACCAGATCGGCCATGAAAAGAAAACTGCCGTTCAGTACACCTATAAAAATAGGGCAACGACCTTCGTAATCGACATTTAGCTGGATACCCAGTAATCTCGTTTTTTTATTGATGGTTTCATTCTCAATCAGAATTTCGAATGACCGGTCTCCAACTTTTATTGTATTCATTTTTTCTTCAGGCGCTATTCGTCCTGCTTTTCTAGTTTTTTCTGTTCCCTACGCTCTCTACGTAGTTCTCTGCGTGATTTTTTTACGGTATCCTGAGGGTTGAGTTGTTTGGCTATAGTGTCCTTTTTAGATTTTCCAAAAAGCCTGTCAAAAAGCGTTTTTGACTCATCCTGCATAACCACGGGGGCATCTGTATCGTTATCGAAGGCAGTTGTATCTACTTTTGCAGAATCCGGGAGCAAGTACTGCCGCAACCCTTCACGTAACCTGACGTTGTAGAAACCATAACCGCTGGTGTCCTGAGGCGTAAGACCACGGTTAGCCATAATTCTGCCCATATATTTAAAATAAGGCAGCATGTAGCCCTTCAGGCTACCATCACCGTTAAATTTAAACATGGCGATCTTTGGACGCGGAACGATGTTAGCCAGAAATATACCTTCTCCTATGGTTAATGAGGCAGGGCTTTTGCCGAAATACTGATGTGAGGCTTCGCCGATACCATAGATGTTTTTGCCCATCTCTATAATATTGAAATAGACCTCCAGCATTCGCTCTTTGCTGATTAATCTGTTGTTTTCAATTAGCCAGACAATCAGGATTTCTTCAGCTTTCCTGGAAAGCGTTTTCTGGCGGCTCAAAAATACATTCTTTACCAGCTGCATGGAAATAGTACTTCCGCCGCGTACAAATTTTTTCTCTTTATAATTGATCACAAATGATTTGCGGATTGATTCTTCCACGAAACCTTTGTGGGAGAAAAAGGAGGGGTCTTCTGCTGTAAGCAATGCATTTTTGTAATTACTGGAGATCTGGCCGAGCGGTGTAAAGTTCGGGTTAGACGGGCCAATTACGATATCACGCATGGGCTTACCGTACTCATATGGAGTATAGATAAAGGTTTCGTTGATCTTTTGCAGGTTGGTCTTACCCCATTTCAGGATTTTAAATCCGTTTGGTGTTAAAGAAGAGCTAAATTTCAGGCTGTCCGGATTTTTACTGTCGAGATAAAAGTTAAGATCATATTTGACTTTACCTTTAACTTTAAGTCCGTCCAGAGATTCAAAAAGGCCTTGCGGGAAAGCATCGAGTACCGCTTGCGCATCCTGTTCGTCAGCATGTAGTTTAACTTCGTAAATCTTATCAGGTGAAAGGGTATATTTCAGATAAGGTTGCAGGACTGCATTTTTTAGGAATACTTTGGATGTGCTGTCCAGTGCAATATAGTTTTTGCCTATCAGCATATCGGCGTCTATCCTTGCGGCGGAAACAACGATATCATCGGCAGCTATTTTAGGATGGTTGATGAGCAGGTTTTTTACTGACCAGGAACCTGTGATCTTAAAATCATCACCGCTGTAGGCTGCATTTTTCATTTCGGTTCTTACCGTATCAAAGCTGAGCTTTGCATGGAGTTTATTTTCCAGGTATGGGAGTTCTACTTTTTGATTATCTGCAAAGAACAAGACATCAAGCTGTTTTTTACCTGGTTTCAGTTTCCCATTTATATGCCAGGTTGCAGCATCGCCGTTTACTTTGATCGTGGAGAGCAGGTCTCCGTCTATAATGGTAGCAGTGGTCGTGAGGAGGTTTACTTTCGCGGTATCATTATCATTCAGGCTGAAAAGGAAATCTTTCATTTCCATATCATCAGGAATTTTGTTGAGCACCTGGTTTAATAAGTCATGGGCAATTTCGTTCAATTCGATTTTCGCTTTCGCATCCGGATTATCTTTTTTCTTTCTTTTCAGAAAAAAGTCCAGATTCGTCAGGCTGTCACGCAGCACAATATTTACTTTACCACTGTGCATGATCACTTCAGCCAGCTTTACATCTCCAAAAATAAGCGGGAATAATTTTACACCGATTTTCAGTTCTTTTACTGTGGAGAGCGTATCACGGTCTTTAGGAACCACAGAGATGTCTTTAAGTTCAACAGTGCTTAATCCGCTGAATCCTGCCTGCGCAATCTTAATTTCCAGACCGTAATCTCTGTCAGCTTTATTTATTGCGCTGGCCATCATCCGTTTGAGTAGGGCCTCCCTTTTGCTATAAGCGATTACACCGGTAACCAGCAGGATGCCGGCCAGAATGCCAAGTACCCATGCACCGGCTTTGATGTATTTTTGCGGAATATTAATTTGAGGTAGCTGCATCTTTAAATTTACCTGTTAAAATAGCTGGTCTGGATTGACAAATGTATATTTCGTGTTAAAATTACACTTAAAAAGCCTAAAATCAATTAATTGTGAGTGGCTTTTGTTAATTTTGAGCAATGACAATTAGCACGGAACAAGTTTTGTCGGCTTTAAGAAATGTAGAAGATCCTGATCTTAAAAAAGATCTGGTTACGCTTAACATGATTAAAGACCTGAGCATAAACGATAAAAACATAAGCTTTACACTGGAGTTAACTACTCCGGCATGTCCGATGAAAGATATGCTAAAAAATGCCTGTACCAACGCGATTAAACATTTTGTTGACAAGAACGCGGAAATTCATATTAATATTACATCCCGGGTAACGAAACCAGCAGATACAAGTCAGCTGAATGAAATCCGGAATATTATTCTGGTATCATCCGGAAAAGGCGGGGTAGGTAAATCAACCGTTGCGAGTAATCTTGCCGTGACACTTGCGGCTGATGGCGCAAAAGTTGGCTTGATTGATGCTGATATTTATGGGCCGTCTGTTCCGACAATGTTTGGTTTGCTGGGTGCAAAACCGAGTGCGAGAGAAACAGCTGATGGTAAAACGCTGATTCTGCCCATAGAAAAATTTGGTATTAAGTTACTTTCACTCGGCTTTTTTGCAGATCCTGATCAGCCTGTGCCCTGGAGAGGACCAATGGCTTCCAATGCGGTTAAACAGCTGTTTAATGATGCAGATTGGGGTGAACTGGATTATTTAATCGTGGATCTTCCGCCGGGAACGGGTGATATTCATATTACCATTACCCAGAGCTTTCCGATAGCCGGTGCTGTGATTGTCACAACCCCGCAGCAGGTGGCACTGGCAGACACGCGTAAAGGTCTGGCAATGTTCAGAATGCCGGGTATCAATATCCCTGTTTTAGGCGTTATAGAAAATATGGCTTATTTTACTCCGGAGGAGTTGCCGGATAACAAGTATTATATTTTTGGTAAAGACGGAGGGAAAGAGCTGGCGAAGTCATTTGATGTGCCGTTCCTGGGTGAAATACCATTGGTACAGGGAATCACAGCAGG
>Ga0247805_1000949_pt1 | contig 14303 bp, 10 predicted proteins | sample UWRJL044104R1_FD_180930 | JGI IMG/M metagenome (GOLD analysis project Ga0247805, IMG submission 180930) | Plant litter microbial communities from Arlington Agricultural Research Station in Wisconsin, United States - UWRJ-L044-104R-1 | ecosystem: Environmental > Terrestrial > Plant litter >... | reverse complement strand
ACAAAATAAAACCATTTGTTCCTTTACAAAGCAAATGAATATGACTCGACATAATACAATAACCATATATTTCTAATCCTTTGTTTTTTTGACAATATTGCAAAGCATTAATTATATTGTATTTCTGATTCAATCTTGTGAAAACATCTATCCAGCCTACTGCTGTTATAGTTATAAAATAGGCTTGGTCAGTAGTAGTAGCTTTATATTTTGTCGACATTTTTTGTTTTAAATATACAAAAAAAAGCTACAATTTTTATTGCTATAGCTTATTGAAATTTTATTAATTGCTCACTGTTGTGGTATACTCAATCAGTTCTAACGAAAGATAGCGCAGATTTGTAATCTGTGCCCATTCCAATAGGGAACTAAAATAATCAACAAAATTATTGCTTGCCCTTTGTGGGCACGGTTTACAAAACCGCGCTATCCCTTGACGAGATATTTACTGCATATCCGAGCGGTCGGGTCTATCCCTTGTCATTATTTTTGCGTAATAAAATTATAAATTTCTATTGTCAAACTTTCAATTTCTTTATTTTTAGACAAAATTTCCCAAGAAAATTTTTTATTAAATACAATCTCGCTTAATTCACGCTTATTAATTATTGTACCAAATGAATCAGATTTAACTTCATATGCAGATTGATTTAAAATATAAGTACCTGATATTTTACCCATGTTATTTCTTCTAGAAATTCCCCAACATATTTTTTTGCAAAATTTAAATAATTAATTTGTGATAATGCCTCATCAATTTTTGATAAAATATCAACTTCATTCGACTTAACTAGTGTTTTATTGCAAAGATTAATTAGAATTTCTTTCCACATTTCATTAGTCAAAAGATTCTCCACCTCTCTTATATTCCAAACAACTTTAGGAGTGAAATTATCTGTTTTTGCATCTTCTAACTCTTTTAATCTAATTCCTTTTTTACTATTTTGTTTAGATGCATCAGAATCTGCTAAAAGAAATATTCTATTACTAACTGCTAAAGCTTTTATATCTTTTAAAACAATCTCAACATCTTCTTTTTCTACTTTATCATCAAAAATATAATGATCAATATTGGAGCCTGCATATTCAAAAAACGCAAAATCTATATCTTCTTTTGGATAAGATTTCTTAATTGAATCACAATAAGATTTTAAAAATGCTTTTATATAATTCCTATCAGATATACCTTCCACCCAAATACTACAGTTTGCCATAAAAACTGATGAATTATTTACACCTAATTCTTTAAGCAATGAATTATTACCTCTATTTACATTTTTTATGGTAAATTGTTTCTCTTTCAAATCATTATTTCTAGGAGAAAAAGAATAAATTGATACATTTTCTTTTTCAATTGTTAAATCTAAAAAATGATTTGAATGGGTAGTAATTACATATTTAAGATTCTTATCAGTTAAATCTTTGTTGGATGTAATTTGCTCTAAAAATAATCTTTGCATTCCAGGGTGTAAATTGATTTCTGGCTCATCAATAAAAATGAATGATTCAGATTCTGCCATAAAAATTTTATACATCAATACTATTAGTGCTTGAATTCCATCACCTAAATCATATAATTTCCTATCCTTATCTCCAGAAACATGTATAATAATCAATTCCGTCTCATTAATTCCTTGTTCATTATCATTTTTATCAAATTTAGCTACTATATCAATCTCTTTACCATCAAAAAAATTGTCTCTTAAAAAAAATTCAAATTTTTCAAATTGTCTTCTTATAGACTTCTCTGAATTTCTTGAATTTAATATTTCTTTATATAAATGTAAACCAGTAAAAACATCAATATCAATTTTATCTAACTGATAATTATTATTTAAAGTCGCCAAATAAATATCACTTTCAATTTTAGAGTATTTTTTTGATTCATAATTAAACAAAGAATGAGCAGTTCTCAATGTAGGTATATAATATTTTTTAAAATTATTATACATCTTTATAAAGTCACTATTAATTGTTGAGTAGCTGGACAAATAAGGACTCTTTATCTGAAAAGTTTCCAAATGTTTTAGATTTATTCTATTCTGATCAATCGTCCTAATAATATTTTCAAAATCATCAAAATTTAATTCTTTAAGTCGATTATTAAATAGTTTTTTTGCTTTTGTTTCATCAGGATTTCCTCCTCCAATATAAATAGTTCTTTTTGATAATTGATCAAAATTTTGGTATAGGTCATCAATTAATAAATTTGTCTGTGAAATTTCAATATTATAATCTCTTAATTCACTCTTAAAAAGATACAAATCTTTAACCCCTATAAAATGATTTTTAGACATTAATCTTCTAATAAATCTACTTTTGCCACTATTGTTAGCCCCAATAATAATATTAATATTATTGAATTTTGGAATAAAAGAAATAGGTTCATCTTCTTCGTCTAAAAAATAATCTTTAAATTCAGTATTTTTAGATAAGATTAAGTCATAAAAATTTTTATATAATATTAAATTAGGTTTAAAAAAAATAAATCCAATTTCTCATTCATCTTCTTCCCTAAAAAATTTTCCTGATATATTGAATTGTTTCTTACTTTCAAATTAACAAATAATAAACCACAAAAACTCCAAAATAATTTAGAGAATTTGTGGTTACAGTCTATAACAAAAAAGCCCAAGAATTAAATCCTGGGCTTTTGCTTTTTATTTTTTTCCGGATTTTAATTTCCAGAGGGTTTCTATAAAAACATCCACATCCTGAGTGGTGTTGTAAAAGGCCAAAGACGGCCTCACACAGGTTTCTACACCCATTCTTCTCAAAATAGGTTGTGCACAATGATGCCCTGTTCTCACGGCAACACCTTCTTTATTCAGTGCCTGTCCTACTTCGTCATTAGTAAAACCCTGCAGGTTAAAAGAAAGTACACTCGCTTTATGAGCAGCAGTTCCTATCAGTCGCACACCCGGAATTTGTTTCAGCAAATTAGTCGCATATTCTAATAAATAATGCTCGTATTGCCCAATCACTTCTATTCCTATTTTCGAAACATAATCAATCGCAGCACCTAAACCAATAGCATCGGCAATGTTTCCTGTTCCCGCTTCAAAACGATTCGGTGCTTTGTGGTATTTAATTTCCTCAAAAGTCACATCCTGAATCATATTTCCACCAGATTGATACGGCTGTGTTTCGTTTAGCAAATCTTCCTTGCCATACAAAGCGCCAATTCCTGTTGGTCCAAATAATTTATGACCAGAGAAAACCAACCAATCGGCATTCAAATACTGCACATCTACTTTCATGTGTGAAACAGATTGCGCACCATCAAGCAAGACTTTAGCCCCCACAGCATGCGCCATTTCGACCATTTGCTTGGCTGGAGTTACCGTTCCTAACGCATTTGAAACCTGAGTGAAAGCCACTAATTTTGTTTTAGAATTTAGCAGTTTTGCATATTCGTCTAACAAAATTTGTCCGCTATCGTCCACAGGAATTACTCTTAATTTCAAGCCTTTTTTATCAGCCAAACGTTTCCAGGGCACAATATTAGCGTGGTGTTCTAAATTACTCACCACGATTTCATCGCCAGCAACCAAATTCTGATCGCCCCAGCTTTGAGCCACTAAATTGATTCCTTCAGTCGCGCCACGAACAAAAACAATTTCGTTTACCGATTTGGCATTCAGGAATACCTTCACTTTTTCACGGGCTGCTTCATAAGCATCAGAAGCTCTGGCTGCCAGTTCGTGAGCAGCACGGTGAATATTCGAATTTTCGTGCTCATAAAAATAAGCAATACGATCAATTACGGATTGTGGTTTTTGAGTAGTCGCTGCATTGTCAAACCAGATTAAAGGCTTGCCATTTACCGTTTCTCTCAAAATAGGAAAATCTTTCTTTACCACATGTGCATTGAAATTAGTTCCGCCAAAACCTTCAAATTCGTTGTGTGTTACCGGAGTAACATCGGCTTTTTTGGAATCAAAACCAAAAGGATTTTCATTCAAAAAATAATAAGATGCCGGCGTATCAATAATTCCCGGAGTGCTTACTAAAGATGGAATTCCGAAACTCGAATTTAGTGCTTCTAAAGCAATTTTTAATTCGGCTTCAAAAGAAGAATGATCTAATTCGAATGGCAAATAATTCGGATTCAAATTTGATGACGAATTACCTCCATTATTATTCAAATTGGGATCATTGAAACTGGTTTGCGGATCTTCGGCATTGATATTATTGCCGTTGTTCACCGCATAAGGATCAACTCCGCTTCCTGCAACAGGAGCAGATGCAAATCCGTGATTGGTATCCAGATTCAAATCACCTAATTGTGAAATATTTTCGATAGTAGGATCGGAAAAAGCATTCGAATAACCTCCAAATGCTGGTGCCTTTCCATACTGCACCACCGAAGGCGATCCGCCAAACCCACCAAATGAAGGCGGTGTTTGTACTGACCCAATCGGACTTGCTGAAACCGCTGGAGTTGCCACTGGTGCAAAACCGGATTGTCCCAACAAGGTATCGTGATTGCTAACTGGAAATGCCGCTTCTACTCCACCTAAATTACCAGCCGCAAGCAGCGTTTCGGCAATTTTAGTGGCGCGGGGATGTTCACTGGCATTGGGACTCAACGAAATTTCTTTTGGAAACTCATTGGGCAACGCACTGAACAACTCATTGGCTAACTTTTCCAAGTCGGCAATATTAGGCAATCCCGTACCCGTTGTATTAATATTTGTACTCATGATACTTTCCTATTTCTACATCTTCTAATACAGCAATAGCGTCATCAACAGTTACCGCTAATGAGCAATATAAAGATACCAGGTAGGAAGCAATTGCTTTTTCATTTATTCCCATAAAACGCACCGATAATCCTGGAGATTGTTCTCCTTGTAATCCTGGCTGAATTAAACCAATTACACCCTGACGGCTTTCTCCTGTACGCAATAAAATGATTTTAGATTTACCATCTTTAATAGGCAATTTATCAGAAGGGATAAGTGGAATTCCTCTCCATGTTAAAAATTGTGATCCAAATAAAGAAGTGGTTGGAGGTGGAACTCCACGACGTGTACACTCACGACCAAATGCTGCAATAGCTAATGGGTGCAACAAGAAAAAACCTGGTTCTTTCCAAACTTTAGTCAACAATTCGTCTAAATCATCTGGTGTTGGAGCTCCGGTTCTTGTTTTAATAATTTGCGAAGGCGCTACACTGCTCAACAATCCGTATTCTTTGTTGTTGATTAATTCGCTTTCCTGACGCTCTTTGATAGTTTCGATAGCCAAACGCAATTGCTCAGAAATCTGGTTGTATGGTTTGCTGTACAAATCAGAAACACGAGTATGAACGTCAACAATAGTTTGAACTGCTGCCAAATTGTATTCTCTTGGATTATCGATGTAATCAACAAACGTATTTGGTAAAGTACGCTCATCTCTGGCCGAACAATCTACTTCGATATGATTCGAATCTTTTACTTTATTCAAACGATACACTCCTGATTCAACCGGAACCCAGTGTAAAAGATGTGTAAGCCATCTTGGTGAAGTTGCCATTGTAGGCACTGAACGCGTTGCAATTGCTAACTGTCTTGCTGCCACGTCACCTAACGCGGTCTGCTGTTTTTTTAATTCTGCCATTTTTTTGATTTTAAATTTTTAATTAATGTTTTTGTAAAATTATGTTTGTAGTAGTCTTCTGCTAATTTAATTTATTCTGATTAATTAACGATACTTTCTAAGTTGTTATTTTGTGATTTCTTCGAATTATAGGACTGCGTCAAATAACTCATCTACAGACAGGTATCTTTCGCCAGTATCGTAATTAAACGTTAGAATTATTGCATTTTCAGGAATTGTTTCCAACTTTTTAGAAACTGCTGCCAAAGCCGCTCCTGTAGAAATTCCAGAAAAAATTCCTTCGGTTTTGGTTAATTTTTTCGAATATGAAAAAGCATCTCCTTTTTCGACCGTAATAATTTCATCAATGTATTCTCTTTTAAAAACATCTGGAACAAATCCGGCACCAATTCCCTGGATGGGATGCGGTGAAGCAATACCACCACTCAAAACTGGCGATAAGGCTGGTTCAACAGCAACCGTTTTTAACTTAGGGAAATGTTGTTTTAAAATTTTGGAAACGCCTGTAATGTGTCCGCCTGTTCCTACTCCTGTGATTAAATAATCAATGCCATCAGGGAAATCTTTTAAAATTTCCTGAGCAGTGGTTCTTTCGTGAACTTCTACATTGGCAGGATTATTAAATTGCAACGGAATGAACGAATTGGGTGTCAAAGCTGCTAATTCGTGCGCTTTTTCTACCGCGCCTGCTGTTCCTTTTTCTCTTGGTGTTAAAACAAAATCAGCACCATACGCATTCATGATTTTTCTTCTTTCGATACTCATGGATTCTGGCATCACCAAAATCACTTTGTAACCTTTTACCGCAGCCACTAATGCCAGACCAATTCCTGTGTTTCCAGAAGTAGGTTCTATAATAACCGAATCCGGATTCAACAGTCCTTTTTTCTCAGCGTCTTCAATCATGGCCAGAGCAATTCTGTCTTTGATACTAGATCCTGGGTTTGATTTTTCTAATTTAATCCAAACTTTATGCGTTGGAAAAAGCTTGTTCAATCTGATGTGGGGTGTGTTCCCTATGGTTTCTAAAATATTTTGATATTTCATTTTTTGTAATTCTTTTTTTAGTACTTAGTTCTTAGTCCTTAATTTTTAGCGCTTAGTTCCTAGTCTCTAGATCTTTACTAAGAACTAAGGGCTAAAAAACAACTAAATCGAATAAAAAATAGGTTCTGGGAAAGGATTATTGTCCTTAATCTTAATTTCATTTTTATGATACACCACTGAATTTGACGGAATGGTATAGGTCAACCAGACATTTCCTCCAATAATAGAATCTCTTCCCACTGTTGTTTGTCCGCCAAGAATGGTACTATTGGCATAAATAATAACGTTATTTTCAATTGTGGGATGTCTTTTTATAGATGCTTCGCCTTTTTTTACACTCAAAGCGCCCAGTGTAACTCCCTGATATATTTGAACATTATTACCAATAATTACGGTTTCCCCAATTACAATTCCTGTTCCGTGATCGATGGCAAATTCATCACCTATTTGTGCTCCGGGATGGATTTCGATACTGGTTTTGCTATGCGCATATTCAGAGATAGTACGAGCCAGAAGTTTTAAGTTTTGTTTCCAAATTTGGTGCGAAAAGCGATAAATGGCAATGGCGAAAAATCCTGGATAGGTGTATAAAACTTCTTCTAAGGATTTCGCTGCCGGATCTTTGGCAAAAATAGTTTTGGCATCACTCAATGCCTTTTTATGCAAACCTGGTAATGCCTTAAAAAAGGTTTTGGTTTGTTCCTGACTGTTATCGGTTTTTGGTACAAAATCGAGTACCAGTTCATTAAATTGTAATTCTAATTCAGCAAATTTTTCTTCAATAATGGTTACGTTACCCAAAGATTTTGAAGTATTCGAAAATAAACCCCAAAACAACTCATCGACAAATTGATGAATTAATTTCTTTTTGGGAAGTATTAATAAATTCTGATGTTGTTTTGCTATTTCTTGATAAAAAGATTTCATACTTATTATATTTAAGAGTTATAGAAAATTATTTTTATTCACTTTTAGCCAAATAATAAAAAAGCGACAATCAACGTAATAATCACATTGAATAACTGTGCAATTAAGAAGGCGTACAATGGTTTTTTACTGTTATTACTGAACAAATCTTTAAAGTTAGTTTCTAATCCAATACTTGTAAAAGCCAGAGCAAACCAAATTCCCTGAAGATTCTTCAAGCCGTCTTTTACCGCATCCCGTGTATCAGCACTAAGAAAAAACGAAAAGAGCAACGAAGCCGCAATAAAACCAATTACAAATTTTGGAAAACGTTCCCAAATCACTTTCAGAGTTGGTTTTGATTTCACCACTTCATCCGATTGATTGTGCGTGTAAGTCCAATAAACCGATATGGCAAAAGCGGCGATTCCTAATAATACGTTTTGCGAAAATTTCACAATCGTACTAATTTTTAAAGCTGTTTCTCCCACCAATGATCCTGAAGCTACGACAGCTCCCGAAGTATCAATACTTCCGCCCAACCAGGCTCCGGTTACTTCTTCTGGAAAGTTGAAATATTTGGCAATAATGGGCATAAAAATCATCATTGGAATGGCAGTTACCAATACCATCGAAATGACATACGACAGTTTTTTAGAATCTCCTTTGATTGCTCCAGAGGTTGCAATTGCCGCCGAAACTCCACAAATAGAAACCGCACTGGAAATCATCATCTTTAGTTCATCGTCTACTTTTAGTTTGCCACACAACCAGAAAGCAAAATACCAAACCGATAAAACCACTACTAAAGCCTGAATCAATCCTAAAGAACCTGCTTTTAGTATGTCTGAAAATATCACGCTGGTTCCTAATAATACCAATCCTATTTTTACAAAAATTTCAGTAGAAAGTGCTGTTCGAAACCACTCAGGAAGTTTGAAAAAATTGCCTATAAATAAACCTATAGCCAAACTAAAAATTACGGCTTCCAGATTGAGTCCTTTTACAAATGTATTTCCAGCAAGAATCAAAGCAATCACCGTTAACACATAGACTACGGGAAATCCCAACACAAAATCCTTAACCGATTTACCCACTAAAAAAGCACCAATACTCCCTATTGAGATAAGATATATAAACTGGACTAAAACAATTTTTAAATTCTCAAAAGCCAATACATTTTGCACTAATTCGGTTCCATTAGCCCATGCAAAAACTGGAACTGAAGGCAAAAAAAGAAAGAGAGAGAGTGCTATAATCAGAAATCCTAAGAGTACTACGGTCCAATCTTCATGAAGAATTAATGGTTTGGGTTGTTGCGACATTTTAATTCAGTTATTATGCTACGCTAATTTGAATTAGCTTTTATTATTTAGTTATCTCATGCCGAATAAAACATGAAAATTATTTTAGATTAAAAACAACAGCAACAACAAGCCATTCGATTCAAATCGATGAATGAAAGAGGAAGTAGCTGATTCAAAAAAGAGGAATTTCTAATTGTTTTCAAAGTCTTAATTTTAAATATTGTTTTGCATTTTACACAAACCCTATTAATTTGATAGGACAAAAGTAATTATTAAATTCAAACTACCAAAAATTCAAAGTGTTTTTTAAAAAAGTTAATTGAACCGTAAAATGGACTTACACAACCACAAGACTTTACATACAAAATCTATAAACAAAAAAATCCCGAAACGAATCATTACTTAAAATGACTTGTTTCGGGATTTTAAAAGGATTAAATATTTAATTAGAAGTATAAATCATAAAAATCATTCAGCATCCTTCACACAACGAAAACCTAAATGGTTACAAGCACTCGTTGTTTCTCCTTTACCTCTACTTCCAGCAACGTAACGAATACAATATTCATCACTACATAAATAAGAACCACCTCTTTGCACGTGTTTTTCAACACCTGGTTCTTCAGGATCATAGCTATCTAAAGGTCCTTGCGGATTAACTTTTTCACTATTTTTATAATAATCATCACGGTATAAATCGCTACACCATTCCCATACATTTCCTTCTAAATCATAGATTCCATAAGGATTTTTTGGAAAAGATTGCACCGGAGCTGCACCTACAAAACCATCTTCAGCCGTATTGTTATTTGGAAAAGTTCCCTGAAAAATATTAGCAACCCATTTCCCATCTGGTTTCAAATCCTGACCCCAGTAGTATTTAGTATGCGCTCTGCCTGCACGAGCAGCAAATTCCCATTCGGCTTCTGTTGGCAAACGTTTCCCTGCCCATTTTGCATAAGCCTGAGCATCCAGATAACTGATTTGTACCACAGGATTATTTTCGAATCCTACAATAGTACTTTCAGGTCCAGATGGATGTTTCCAATTAGCACCTGGAACATATTTCCACCATTGTTGAATATTTCCTAATGAAACTTTATCTGTAGGAGGAGAAAACACCGCAGATCCTGGTACTAAATTTTCAACTGGAACTCCTGGATAATCTTCGGGATTTAAAGGCCTTTCAGCAATAGTAACATAATTAGTTGCTTTTACAAATGCTTCAAATTGGGCATTGGTAACTTCGTGTTGATCCATCCAAAACCCTTTTACACTTACATCATGAACGGGTTGTGCATCTGGATAATCAGTAGTTCCCATTTTGAATTCGCCTGCTGCAACCCAAACCATTCCATCAGTTGACTTCGTTTTATTTTCATTAGATTTATTGGTAATAGATTGCAACAACAAGGCTTTCTTAGAAGTATTTGCATTGCACATAGCTTCGCAGCTTGTTGCAGAAACTAAAGCTACCGCCTTATTATCCTGAGCAAAACTCGAATAAAAACCACTTAAAATAACACCTATTATTAAACTATACACTTTCATATATAACTATTTTTCGGATTGTTTGTTCAACAAACCCTATTGTTTTTCATTACATTTTAAAAACGGATTAAATAGAGTAAAAGGGACAACCGAAGCAGCCCCTTTTAACCAAACTAACACTAACTAACCACAACAAGTGTTATACCGATTCAAAAAATATAATACTTTATTGAGATTATTTTTTTGCAGCTGCGCCCGGAATCAATTCATTTCCTGGTCTTATTTTGCTGTATTCTACTACCCCTGTTTTATTAGCCCAATCAAAATATTTAGCAGAAAGATCATTTACAATTGCTACATTTTCTTTAGCAACATTCTTTGTCTCTCCTCTGTCTGCTTCTAAATCATACAATTCCCATTGGTATGACGGAAAAATAGAAACCAACTTCCATTTCCCTTCTCTAACAGCTCTGTTTCCAGCTCTTTCCCAGAATATTGGAGCACCACGATTTACTTCGGAAGCGCCATCGAATAAAACTGGTAATAAACTTTTTCCTGGTAATGGATTTGATGTTACCCCATTTAATTCTTTTGGATATTGAATTCCTGCCAATTCGTAGAAAGTAGGAGCTAAATCAATAAGATGTCCCGTTCCTTTATCAATACGACCTGCTTTAATCTTAGACGGATACCAGGCAATAAATGGAGAACTAAAACCACCTTCGTGCATATTATTTTTATAATCTTGTAATGGCGTATTAGACAAATAAGCCCAGTTTTGTTCCTGATAATCGAATGAACCAGAAGTTCCAATTGGTCCGTCATTCTTAACCAAACCTCTTCTTAAAGGGTTGTAAGTATTAAAACCACCCTGTGCTCCATTATCAGAAATGAAAACAATCAACGTATTTTTATCTTTTTTCAACGCTTTTAATTTCTCTAAAACTTTTCCAACATTTTGATCCATGTTGTCTACCATGGCTGCGTAAACTTCCATTTTAGCTTTCCAGAATTGTTTTTCGTCATACGTTAACTTATTCCATTCCGGAACTTCAGGATCTCTTGGAGCAATGGTCTGATTTGGTAATATAATACCGTTTTCTTTCAATTTTTGAATTCGTTTCTCTCTTAATACATCCCAGCCTTCGTCAAACTTGCCTCTGTATTTAGCAATATCAACTGGTTTTGCCTGTAACGGCCAGTGAGGCGCTGTAAAAGCTAAGTACAAAAAGAAAGGTTTGTTTTCTTTATTTTGTTCGTCCAAGAACTGCACGGCATTATTACCTATTTCATCTGTAAAATAATACGAATCCGCTTTTGGATGCAACTCTTCATTGTTGCGGATTAGAGCTACTGGATAAGGAGATTTACCAAAAGGCAATCCATCCGTATTAAAATAATTGGCTGCTCCTTTTAAGATTCCGTAAAACTTATCGAATCCTCTTTGGTTTGGCCATTGCGATTTATCTTCAGAACCTACGTGCCATTTTCCAGACAATAAAGTACTATATCCTCCTGAACGAAATACTTCTCCTAATGTTAAAGATTCTTTGTTCAAATAGCCTTGATAAGCTGGTAATCCTAAATTGACATCAAAATATCCAACTCCCGCTTTGTGCTGATATTGTCCAGTTAAAAGTGAAGCTCTTGTAGGAGCACAAATAGAGTTGTTATAAAATTCGCGTAAACGTGTTCCTTCTTTGGCTAATCTGTCCAGATTAGGTGTTTTAATTTCTGAACCGTAATTTCCTAAATCAGAATATCCCATATCATCCACCATAATCAAAACGATGTTTGGCTTTGAATTTTGGGCATTAATTCCTATCGAAATCATAAAAATACCTAACCATGAAAGTATATTTAATTTTTTTTTCATTACTTTGTTGCAGTTTAAATAATTAAGGATCCTGAAGATTGATTAATCAATTTTCTTTTTTCCTTTAGAGATGAACAATTCTTTTTTAAGCCTGCCATTTCTGTTGCCGCAGAAATGGCTTTTTTTTATTTACAACACATTCGTTTTTTCATTTTATTTTATTGTTATTATTTAATCTAGAAAACTAGTTTTCTAAAACTTGCAAATTGTTTTCATTTGCAACATTAGAGATGATAAAATCATTTTCTGTTTTCAAAAAGTTACTCTTTAACAAATGTTCCTTTTTTATATTTTCAAATGTCTATTAACTCTACCAATTTGGTAGGACAAAAGTAAATTAAAAATACAAACTTCCAAAACTCTGTTTATTTTTTTATTTCAAAAATCTTAATTCACTCAAAAACAAAGACATAAACCACTTAAAAACAATACTTTACACATTAATTATTTTTTAAAATTATCGTAGTAATTTCTTGTGAAAAGGGAAAAACAAAGAATAAAAAAAAGGGATTTCATATCAATTGATATGAAATCCCTTAGAAATAAAATCTAATTCGCGATAAGATTCTACATTATTATTTTTGTGCTAAAGCTAAATCAACATCTTTCTTCAAGTCAGCAAAACCTTCTTTTTTGAAAACAATTTTCCCGTTTTGGTATAAAATTAAAGTTGGAAAAACATGTATGGATTTTAAATCGGCAATAACTTGTGGATTCTCTTCCAAATCAATTTCTACAATTTTTAATTTTTCACCATGCTCTGATCTAATAGTTTCTAAAACAGGTTTTACTTTTTTACAAGCACCACAATATCTTGAACCAATATCAACCAAAACGGTATTGTTATCAGCAATCACTTTTTTGTATTCTTCTAATGATAATTTGCTTTTAGAATTAGCATAAAAAGTTTTTCCACCACCTATCCAGTTCGCAATTCCACCTTCTAAACTATACACTTCTGAGAAACCTTTTTTTAGTAAATCATTGGCTAAAGTAACACTTCTTCCTGCTCCAATAGAGTAAATAAACACAGGTTTTGAAGGATTTAAAGCAGCAACATGCTGATCATAATTTGTTGATTGCTGATTAAAATTAACCGCCCCATTGATATGATTTAATGCAAATTCATCTGCCCCGCGAGCATCAATAATCTGTGGATTTTTTTCATTTTTAATTTTTGTATAAAAAGGCTCTAAAGCTAAAGTAGTTGTGCTTTTATTTTGAGCTAAACCTACTACTGTAAAAAGCAACACTGCAGCTGCAAAACATTTTTTTAAGATCGTATTCATAATATAAAATTTTAAGGTGTTACAATATTCCAAAATGGATTTGTTGGTTCTAAATAACTTGCCAGCTCTTGAAATTTAAATGGGTTTCCCTGAAAAGCAACTCCCTGAGAAGTTAAAATTTCTCTCCCTTTGCCTGGATTAGCAAGCAGTTCTACAAACTTCACTTTAGGAATAACTAAGGTAAATTCGGCTTCAACGTTTGGTCTTGTACTACTTTGATGCAAAACACCATTTTTAAGATAAACCAAAATATTTTTGTCCAATTCAGGAAAAACAAAACGCAAATTCAATTCTTTTCCAGCAGCTTTAGTGCCATCAATTCCCACCGATAAATAATCAAAAATGGCTTCTGGAGTTAAATTTGATAAAAATGCGGTGCCACGATCCAAAGGATTTTTAGGTTTAACTACACCCTCCCGAAGTTCTTTTGCTCCTGTTAGATATAAATCTCTCCAAATTCCCGATTCACTTTGATAAGCGATTTGTTCGAAAGCATCGGCTTGTAAATTTTTAGCAGCAACATTTTCCGGATTTGCAAAAACTACGTGTTTCAAAACTTCGGCTACCCAACGGTATTCTCCTTTTTGATAACTCTCATTGGCTTTTTTCAAAACAGCAGCTTCTCCACCAAACCATTCCACATATTTCTTGGCAGCATCAACCTGTGGCAATTTGTCGTATTCTGCTGGATTTCCATCCCACCAACCTAGATAGAATTGGTACGTAGCTTTGGCATTGTGTTTTACCGTTCCATAAAAATCACGGTTGTACCATTCTTTA
>Ga0247805_1000945_pt1 | contig 14342 bp, 12 predicted proteins | sample UWRJL044104R1_FD_180930 | JGI IMG/M metagenome (GOLD analysis project Ga0247805, IMG submission 180930) | Plant litter microbial communities from Arlington Agricultural Research Station in Wisconsin, United States - UWRJ-L044-104R-1 | ecosystem: Environmental > Terrestrial > Plant litter >... | reverse complement strand
TTCCATTTTTTATTTACATGCCAATTTTTTAGAAAAAATAGACTTTAAAAATCGTCGAATTGATTATGCCTTGATGATCTCGTTGATTTTTGGAGAATTGTTAGTTTACATATTGCTCCTTTCATCATTGAACCATTTATTTACCATTTACAATCAAGCCAATAAATATAACTTGCTTGGAATTGACTTGAACTTCATTTTCCGGGCCATATATAGATGTTTGTTTTTTATAATTATTTCGACTGGTTGGTGGGCCTTGAGAAGATATTTAAGGGAAAGGGATAAGACGGTATACCTAGAGCATACATCGCTTCAAAACATGGTAGAAAAAGAAAAACTCAATGCTAATTTCGTAAAAGCACAAAATTCATATTTGCGGGCTCAAATTAATCCACATTTTTTGTTCAACACACTAAATTTCTTAAATTCAAGAATCAGAAAAAATGACCCGGAAGCTGGAGACTTAATCATCACAATTTCAGATATGCTCAGATATAGTCTGGAGTTGGATCCAGACGAACAATTAGTAAAATTATCCTCAGAAGTTGAGCAGGTTGAAAACCTAATTAATTTTTTTCAGATCAAAGAAAAGTTTGCCTTAAGCATTCACTTTGATTATGAGGAAGAGGTCTTAGAAGAAAAATTCATTCCGCTATCAATCTTGACGCTAGTTGAAAACATATTTAAGCATGGAGTTGTTGATGATAAATTTTTTCCTGCGCAAATTTCACTAAAGAAAAATGGTGATTGGGTCACTATAGAAACTCTGAACAAAATTTGCGGCTGCGCCAGCGCACAAAGTTTAAATACTGGATTAAAAAATCTTGAGGAAAGATTAACCAACACTTACAAAGATTTTTGCAGTTTTAAAATTAACAAAACTCAAACTACCTTTCAAGTTATCATTAAATTTAATACAGTAAATAACAACATTGCAGCCTTATAACCCGGATTGTAAGGAGTTCATAACAAAAGCTGGGATAATCACCAACTAAATTCTAGCTTACGTAAGTTATTATCAATAAGTTTTCTTAGCGGTTTACTTATTATTTTAACCAATATTGGCTAAAGCCTAATTAAAGCAATGGTCTCCTTATGCAGGGGGTTAGAAATAGACTCCTGCATTATTACTCCAAAATGATTAACACTTTTTTGAAGTACGGATTTTCTCCAAAAGTTCAAATTCTTCTACTTTGAACGCCTTAAGCTCGAGGAGCCTGTATAAAATTTCACCTATAGCGCTAACTGGCATTCTACCAGGAACTCTCTATCGGAAAAACCCAGCAGTGCAGCTTGGTCATCTCTTCGAATAAGTCCCTCAAAGGATACGTATTTAAGGTCATGTGAAAGAAACGAGGGTGTATTTCTTCCAAAACCAAAACGTCTCTAAAAGCTCTATACACCAGCAAGTTGTTCGAAGACTTGAGCATTCTCATTATAGTACTGAGGATTCGTTTAAAAAAAAGAAGTAATCGCTCACGTAAGGGAGTGAAATTCTAATGTGGATAAAATATTTTCGATTTCTAAACATCGGATATGGAGATCAACACCAAAAGAAATATCACTCCTGAAATGGCTTTGAAAATCCTCAAGAGAGAGGGTATAGAGATTACTGTAGATAGTGCGAAGCTCGTACTTGACTTAATGTATAAATTCAGCATATTGGCTGTTAACCAAATCATTAAAGAAAAAAGAGGTTAAAAATGACAAAAAGTACGAGGATAAATCAGGTCACATACCGAGATAGGAGAACACATAAACTCGATCAGAATATTAAAATAGGCTCGAAAGAAGTTAGTCACCAAAAAACGGCTTACTTGTATATTAGGGTTAGTACAGATGAGCAGGCGGATCGCGGATTCTCTCAAAGGGATCAGGATCAAAGACTTCATGAGTACTGTAGCAAAAATGGGTTTATTGTTGGAAAAATCATTTACGAAGATTATTCTGCAAAAACCTTTAAAAAAAGGCCTGAGTGGTCTAAGCTTTTAGCTGAAATCAGATCGACAAAAGGTCGTGGTTGTGATATGATTCTATTTACAAAATGGGATCGCTTTAGTAGAAATGCTGCAAATGCCTATAACATGATCGATACCTTATCCACATATGACATTATTCCTAATGCCATCGATCAGTTCTTGGACCTGAAAATCCCAGAAAGTAGAATTATGCTAGCGGTATATATTGCCATGGCGGAGGCTGAGAATTTGCGTAAGGGATTAAATGTTGTCGTCGGCATGAGAAGAGGAAGATTAGAAGGCCGTTGGATGGGTAAAGCTCCAGCTGGATACATTAACAAAATAAAACCAGATAAGACCAAGTATATCGAGATAAATGAGCCAGAAGCCTCGCATATTAAGTGGGCATTCGAAACGATTGCACAAGGGATTTATGCGACTGATGTAGTTTGGGCGATGGCAGCAAAAAACGGAATGAAAGCTAGAAAAAGTACCTTTTGGGATTGTGTTAGAAATCCAATTTATTGCGGCAAAGTTGTCGTTCCTGCGGATGAAAATAATGAACTCTTTTTAGCGGATGGTAAACATGAAGCACTAATTTCTGAAGAACTGTTCTGGGATGTGCAGGATATTTTAGCAGGCAGAAAGAAAACGCAGCGCATAAAAGCAGAAACACCCATCAACCTTCCTTTGCGAGGTTTCTTGTATTGTCCCATCTGTAATCGCGTAATGACAGGAAGTGGATCAAAAGGAAGAAAGGAATACTATTACTATTATCATTGTTTATATCCTTGCAAAGCACGATTTAAAGCAGCTGAAATTAATTTTGACTTCGAAAGACAATTACAAAAATTTATACCCGACCCAAGATTTTTCAAGCTATACAAAGCAGTTATGAATGATGTAACGTCAAATAAGCCAGATGCGGATTGCGAGATGAAAAAGCAATTGATAGTTGAAATATCAGATCAGAACAACATGATTACTAAGCTACGTTCGCTGTTCTTATCTGATCATTTATCAATGGATGATTTCTCCATCATGAAAAAGAAAAGCGAAGAAAAGATACAAGTGCTTGAAGGAAAACTATCATCGATTAAAGCAGATCCATTACACATTGAAAATGTAGATGAAGTAATTGAAGCCGCATTAAATCGATTACAAGATCTGCGTTATTTTTATTTTAAAGGCACTATTAATGAAAAAAGAAATATTATTGGTTCGATATTTCCAGAAAAATGGACGATTATGGAAAATAAATGTCGAACCACTTCTCCAAACCTTGTTGCACAACTTATTTATCAGATTAACAGCAATTTAGAGCATAAAAAAACCGGAGAAAAAACTTCGAAAAGTAACTTCTCCGGCTTGGTACCCAGTGCCGGAGTCGAACCGGCACGGTTTCCCACAGGTGTTTGAGACCAGCGCGTCTACCAATTCCGCCAACTGGGCATTAATGTGCGGGGCTGCAAATGTATATAACGAAAGCCTAAATCGCAAAATTATTTTAAAATAGATTTTAATCTACTGTAATTCAACTACAATGCTCGTTCATCTTTTAATTTCCGATCTACAACGAAAGGCATAAACGGTAATAAAGAGGCTAAGAAAATTAAAACAGCCTTACCAAACTTCCATTTTTGCTCTTGCCAGGCTAACACCAAAAGTGCAGCATAAAGCACAAATAATAAACCATGTGCCCAGCCTGTATATTTTACTGCCACAGGCATATCTGCATAATATTTTAACGGCATGGCTACAAATAGCAACAGCAAGTAAGAAATGCCTTCTAAAACGGCAACTTTTCTAAAAATGGAAAGTGAACTCATGTATCTGATTGTTTGTTCGAAAGTAAGGCAAACAAGCTGACTAACAAAAACAAAAAAATGATTTTACAATCAGCTGTTATTGAAACTTGAATAGCGCTTTAAGGTACATGCCCGCAATCGTAACATGTAAACTAATAATCTATTTGCATTGCTTAGCTGATTGCATATCGATCGGATGTCCATCCGTAGCTGAGCCCAGTCCTAGGGCATGATGATTGCATTTTAAGGCATATATTATGCATACATAGTTTTCAACTGCAAATCATCTATATTTTAGGAAGTTTCTCCCTAATTCGGTTAATATATTTTTGACGGTAAAAAATATCCTTTATTGAAACCAGCATTATTTCAGATTCTAATGGATTTTGATCAAACTGATTTATTAATTGATTTAATTCATGCTCCAGGTCTTTCTCAATTGAATCAACATTGTTTCGTACCTCCTTTAATTTCTCCGCATCAGGCTCAAATTCCAGATCCATTAAGGCTTCATTTACATCCATCATATCCATTAAAAAAGACTGAGGTAATTGATAGCCTTCATCGGTTTCAACAATGCCTTTTAATTCCAAAACATATTTTAAACTCTTTTTAGGATTGCTTAAAACCTGATAGGCCTTGTTATTCAAGGTAGATAAATCTAAAACTTCCTGTTGCTTCTCTTCGCTTTCGTTGGCATAAAAATCGGGGTGAAACTGTTTACTAAAAGCGTAGAATTTTGCTTTCACCGCATTTAAATCAGGATTAAACTGAATCGGTAATTCGTAAAACTCAAAATAATTAGGTTGTTTTTTTTGCTCACTCATGGGGTATAAATTAAAAAACCGCAGCCATTAAGAATTCGAGATTCTAATAGCTGCGGCAATTATATAAAATTGGTTTTACTTACCGAATATTTTTAAAATATCATTACCAAAAGCAAACACCATTAAACTAATCAATATCACAAAACCAGCAATTTGGGCTTTTTCCAAAACTTTTTCGCTTACAGGTTTGCGCTGTACCATTTCAATTAAAAGAAATACCACATGACCACCATCTAAGCCTGGAATTGGCAATAAATTCATAAAAGCCAATGCCATAGAGATTAAACCAGTTAAGGTCCAGAATTTAACCCAATCAAATGTACCACCATAAACTTTTGCAATACCAATCGGGCTGCTAATGTTACGTGCACTAACTTTGCCCGTTATCATTTTGCCAATGCCTTTGGCATTATCCATAAACGTACTCCAGGCCATGTTCGCGCCAATAGGTAGTGCAGCAAACAAACTATAGTTAATGGTTTTGCGTTTAATTTCATTAAAGTGACCGTAGAAGCCAATTGCTCCTGCAGTATCAACTGCAACGTTTAATTCCAGTGGTTGCCCGTTTCTGTCAATCGAAACGGCTACAGTTTTACCTTTTTTCTTCAACACAAGCGGTTTCACTTCATCCTGATAAGTAACAGGAACACCATCAACAGCGGTAATTCTATCGCCAACCTTCATTCCAGCTTTTACTGCGCCATAGCCACTCATAAGGCTGTCAACAATGCTTTTTAAGCGTGGTTCAGCAAACAAGCTTTTCCCATCAGCTACTTTATTCAGGAAATCATCTGGAACTTGAATTTCAATTGTTTTATCGCCACGAATAACCGTAAGCATGGTATTTCCCATTAAAACTTTCGAACTTTTTAATTCTTCGAAACGGATAACCTTATTTCCGTTTATTGCTAAAATTTTATCGCCATTTTTTAAGCCAATATCGGAAGCGACTTTACCTACCTGAATACCGTTTACAACTGCACTATTAGGCGTAAAAGTTTCTCCGTATTTAAATGTAAGCATCCAAAAAATAATGATACCCACAATAACATTAACGATAATCCCCCCGAGCATTACAATTAAACGCTGCCATGCTGGTTTAGAGCGGAACTCCCAAGGTTGAGCTGGTTGAGCCATTTGCTCGGTGTCCATACTCTCATCGATCATTCCCGCAATCTTAACATAACCACCTAACGGCAACCATCCCACCCCATATTCTACATCTCCTTTTTTGAAACTAAAAAGTTTAAAACCCCATGCATCAAAAAACAAATAAAACTTTTCTACCTTGATACCAAATGCCCTGGCTGCCAGAAAATGCCCTAATTCGTGTAATATTACCAATATAGACAATCCGAGCAGCAGTTGCCCCGCCATAATCAATCCATTCATATTCTATTATAAAATTTTATGTTAGATGTTAAAATATATTTTTTGTTACTAATTCGGCCGCTAAGATACGGCTATGTTTGTCAGTTTCTAAATAATCGTCTAATTGTGGGTTTTCAACAAAGTTAATTTCCTCCATGCAGCGCTCAATTACATCACTCATTTCCAGGAAACCAATCTTATCGTTCAAAAATGCCTCTACCACAATTTCATTTGCAGCATTTAAAATACAAGGCATATTCCCTCCTTTTCTTAAAGATTGAAACGCTAATTCCAAATTTCTAAACGTTTCCATATCGGCTTTTTGAAAGCTAAAATTTGGGTAATCCAAGAAGTTAAAACGCTTAAAATTGTTTTTTAGCCTATCGGGGTAATTAATTGCATATTGAATCGGCAATTTCATATCTGGTACACCCATTTGCGCTTTCATCGAACCATCCGTAAACTGCACTATTGAATGAACGATAGACTGTGGATGAACAATTACATCAATTTGCGCTACATCTAAACCAAACAGCCACTTAGCCTCGATTACCTCTAAGCCCTTATTCATTAAACTAGCAGAATCGATGGTAATTTTGGCGCCCATAACCCAGTTCGGGTGTTTTAAAGCTTGTTCTTTTTTAACTGTGGCTAAAAAATCTTTGTTTTTACCAAGAAAAGGGCCTCCCGATGCGGTAAGATAAATTTTTTCGATTTCGTTTTGCTCCTCGCCTACCAAACATTGAAAAATTGCCGAGTGCTCGGAATCTACAGGAAGTATTTTAACCTGATTTTCGATTGCTAGTTGCGTAACTAATTCGCCCGCAACAACTAAGGTTTCCTTATTGGCTAAAGCTATGTTTTTACCAGCTTTAATTGCCGCCATTGTTGGTTTTAAACCTACTGAACCCATTAAAGCGGTGAGTACAATATCACCTTGTGGATAAACTGCAACTTCAGATAAAGCATCTTCACCCGCTAAAACTTTAATATCAAAAGAAGATAAAGCACTTTTAACCTCTAGATATTTGCTTTCATCACAAATTACCACAGCCTCAGGCTTAAATTCTTTGGCCTGTTGAATAAGTAATTCTGAATTCTTTAATGCAGATAATACTGAAACTTTAAAGATTGCAGGGTTATCCCGAATTACTTCGAGCGCCTGCGTACCTACGCTACCTGTAGAGCCTAATATTATAATTCCTTTAGGCGATTGTTGTATTGATATATTGTTCAATTGTTATTTCCCTGTATTAAATTAATATTTCCATAAAGCTCAAAATTATTTTTTTGCTCTATTTTGAAAAGCAGGTTATTGCTTATCGGTTCCGAAAGCCCCGCTGTCCGCTTCAATCTTTTTTAACTGCTGTCATGCGGATAAACGAGGCATCATTTTCATCGCTTGCAAATGCTTCGTTCCTCAGCATAACAGTTAATTGACGGTTGCTGCAATAAAAAAGTATTTTCACTCCCATCGGGTTTATAAAGCAAACGAATTCGCCTTTTTGGATCAACCAGCAATAGGGAGAGATTGATTAAACAATGTATCTACCTAATTCATCGGCCAGCTTCCGATCATTACTTAATCTTGGTACCTTATTTTGCCCGCCTAATTTACCTTCGCTTTTCATATAATTAACAAAAGCATCTTTTTGCAAAGTACGTATTATTAACGGTTGCAAAATGTTTCCCTCAATCAAATCGAAATAGTAAATGTTTTTTTTCTGCAAAGCCTCATCTACCTTTTTGCTAAAGGCTACCATATCTTTTGGGGCAGAAGAAAACTCTACAAACCATTCGTGGTAAGGCAACTCGCCTGTGTTTGGATTAACCTGTGGTGCAACCGTAAATTCTGTTATTTCTACTTTTTCTTCGTTAGCAACACTTAACAAAGCGTGCTCCACTTCTTCCCCTATTACGTGTTCGCCAAAGGCAGATATAAAATGCTTTATACGTCCTGTAACTACAATTTTATATGGATTTTTTGAAACAAACTTAACCGTATCGCCAATGCTATAGCCCCACAAACCTGCATTAGTATTTAAAATTAAGGCGTAATTGGTGTCTAATTCAATTTCGCCAAGCGACAATCTTGTCGGATTATTATTGTGATACTGATCGGCAGGAATAAACTCGTAAAAAATACCAGCATCAGCTAGTAATAATAAACCTTTATCTTTTTGAGAATCCTGATAAGCAATAAAACCCTCTGAAGCGGGATAAGTTTCTATAGCATCTATTTTCTTACCGATGCTTTGTTCAATCTTAGCTCTGTAGGGTTCGAAATTAACGCCGCCATAAATAAAAAGGCTAAAATTTTTAAAAATATCAGCAATCTTTTTACCTCCCGACCGCTCTGAAAGCTTATCGAAGTACATTTGAACCCATGGTGGAATGCCAGAAATCAGCGTCATGTCTTCGGCGATGGTTTCTTCAACAATCGCATCAACTTTTTCTTCCCAGTCTTCTATAATATTAGTTTCGTACGATGGCAAGCGATTTTTCTGCAGATACGCAGGAACATGATGCGCTACAATGCCTGACAATCTGCCTACGTTAATTCCGTTTTTAACATTTAAAACAGGACTTCCCTGAAGGAAAATCATTTTCCCATTAACAAAATCAGTTTTACCAGTTTCGTTAATATATGTAAGAATAGCATTTCGAGCCGCCTTTATATGTTCTGGCATCGATTCTTTAGAAAGCGGAATATATTTTACGCCAGAAGTTGTACCTGATGTTTTGGCAAAATAAAGGGGTTTACCTTTCCAAAGCACATCCGCTTCGCCAGCTACAACCCGATCAACGTAAGTTTTTAAACCTTCGTAATCCTGTACGGGTACATTTTTCTTAAAATCGGAATAGTTTTTTATTTCCTCAAAATGATGATCTTTCCCAAAAGCTGTTTCTCGGGCACTTGTTACCAGTTTCGATAAAATTTTGGCCTGTGCGGCTACGGCATTATGCTTCCATTTATTAATTTGCCAAACTGCAAATGCTGCAAAGGGTTTACTTAATGCTGCTTTTAACCCCATAGTACCCCAAGCCCTAAAAGGGCTTCTCCTTTCTAACGTTAATATTTATTTTTTTAATTATAATCAGCATGCTATTATAATGGATTTAAACGATGTTATGCAAAATATCAGGATGCTCATCTCCTTTGTATTCGCTTGATATTTTACGATACGCTACCGTTAGCGCAACACTCGATAAAGGTACAATGATAAATGAACTCAAAATATTAACAATAAACGCAATGAAAGGTAATTGCAGATAATTCAATAAAAGGTATATCAAATAGCCTCCACCCAAAATCATGAGCAATAATAGAATTTTAGTGAAGTTTCCTTTAGTTGTTGCTAAACTTAACTTAATCGATTCAAAAGGTGCAGAACCTTTATCTAAAATGAAAAACGGAAAGAAGGAAATCCGTAACCAGGTTACAAAAATAGCTACCAAGGCAACACCAATTGCAATGCTTGTTATTGTTTTACCTGTAGCAGTAAAATCTTCTACCCAACCGATATTAACCAGATAACGTAAAACAGGATCTAAAATCCAAAGTATAGGCACCAACAACATTCCAACAAACAAGATACAGCCAACAAAATATAGCGTTGCTACTAAAAATCTTATAATCTGGTGTCTGGTTGGCAAAGTACCTACAATTGTAACCTCTTCGTCTTCATTATCAATTAAATGAAAAATGTACTTAAACAAAGAAAGGTTAATGGTAAAGTACAACATGATAAAAATAACGACCATGAAAAAGCTTAAAACACGACTTACGTCTTTAATAAAAAAAGCCATTAAACTTGATGCACTTGCTGTAATAAACATTAAAAAACATAGCGTAGCTATAGAGAAATAATGTTTTTTAGTAATGCCCCAGGCTTTTTGAATTACATCGTTAACGGCAAACGTACTTTCTTTTAGATAATTTATCATTGTTGTTTAAATACCACTCTTTTAAATAAATCTTGTATAAACCCTAAGCCATAAGCTGTTAATTGGATAAATGAAGATATAATGCTCAAAAATGCAACTTTTACTGCTTTATTTACAGACCAGGAGTGAAAAAATATTAACAAAAAGTATAATAATACCAGAAAATCGAAAATATACGCCAAAGGCGGATAAAAGATGTTCAATAGCACTGTTGTGATCATACCAATGGTTGCAACTGCTGGAAAAAAATGAATCAATTTCAACTCTTTTGGGAAGTGTTTATAAATATTAATTCTAGCCCTGCCAAAGAAGTGCAGTTGCTTGTAAAACTGTATGAAGCTTGTTCTTCTTTTATGGTAAACCTTTGCATCAGGAATTAAACCAATCTTAAAACCATTTTCATGAATGCGGATACTGTATTCTATATCTTCGCCCAAGCGGGTTAAAATAAAGCCACCTACCTGTTCCCATACTTGTCGGGAAACCCCCATATTGAAACTACGTGGATGAAACTGACCAACATGCTTTTTATTACCACGAATGCCACCTGTTGTGAAGGGCGAGGTCATAGAATAACTAATTGCCTTTTGAACTGGCGTAAAGCTTTCGTGCGCCGCATCGGGGCCACCATAAGCATCTAAATGATGCTCGTATAAATAATTTTTAACCGTTTCGAGGTAATTTGCAGGAATAAGGCAATCAGAATCGAAGATTACAAAATAATCGCCCTGCGCCTTTTCAAACCCAAAATTACGGGCAAAGCCTTGTCCAGCATTTTCCTTAAAGTAATATTTTACATCAAGCTTATTTGCATAACTTTCTACAATTGCTTTTGCATCATTTTTAGAACCATCTTCTATAACCAAAACTTCAAACTGTAAATAAGTTTGTTTAGTTAAGGTTTTTAAAAGCTCGTTAATTTCTTGCGGGCGATTATAAAGCGGAATTATGATGGAGAAAAACATGTACTGGAGCTAAAAGCTAAAAGACCAAAGCACTTTTGCCTTAGTCTTGTAGCTTATTTAAGTTCTTTTTCGATTAAATATTGATTTCTTTCGGGTGCATTTCGGGTTACCAATTCTGCAACAAAACCTGTTAGAAACATTTGCGAGCCTACAACTATAGCAACCAGTGCAATGTAAAACAAAGGCTGATCGGTAATTTCACGTTTATAAGGAATATGGGCAGCAATGTGATAAAGTTTAACGCCAATCATCCACAAGGCCATAATCGTTCCGATTAAAAAGCTCAAAACCCCCAAAGAACCAAAAAAGTGCATCGGGCGCTTACCAAATTTACCAACGAAAAATATAGAAAGTAAATCTAAAAATCCATTTATAAACCTGCTGAAACCAAATTTGGTGGTACCATATTTGCGAGCTCTGTGCTCTACAACTTGCTCTGCAATTTTACCAAAACCTGCCCATTTCGCAATTACAGGTATGTATCGATGCATTTCGCCATAAACCTCAATTGTTTTCACCACATCGCTTCTGTAAGCTTTTAAGCCGCAGTTAAAATCGTTTAATTCAATTCCACTCATTTTTCTAGTGGCTGCATTAAACAATTTGGTCGGAATGGTTTTAGTAATTGGATCGTAACGTTTCTTTTTCCAGCCAGAAATTAAATCAAGTTTTTCTTCTTTAATTCGGCGGTAAAGTTCAGGAATTTCATCAGGACTATCTTGTAAATCGGCATCCATTGTAATAATTACATCACCTTTAGTGGCTTCAAAGCCAACATTTAAAGCTGCAGACTTACCATAGTTTCTACGGAATTTAATGCCTTTAATCGCATCATTCTGTAGTTTCAAAGATTCTATAACTTCCCACGATTTATCGGTACTGCCATCATCAACCAATACAATTTCGTAGCTGAAATTATTTTCGTTCATCACTTTAGCAATCCATCCCGTTAATTCGGGTAAAGATTCGTCTTCGTTATATAAAGGTACTACTACTGATATATCCATGTATGAGTATCAAGATTTGAGTATTTAGTATTCAGATTAAAATCTATCCACAAACTCTTTTAAATTAAAAACGTGCAAATTTCATCAATTTAAATGATAAAACTTGCACGTTCTAAATTTTTGTGCAGAACTGATTATTCTTCGTTTACCGCTAAAAATACTGGACGAGTCTTTTTAAAGATTAGCGAAAAAATTATTGCCCCAATAAAATAAAACACCGCTGCAATACCGAAACCAACAACTGCCTGGCTAAAAGTTGGCGTAAATTGTTTATCTAAACTTTCTGATGTGCTTGCTATTGCCTTATCCATAGCTTCACCTTCCATACCCAAAGATTTAAATGTGCCTTCAGTTTTAGTCAAAATCATTTCTTTCATTGTACTTGGATAACTGGTATCGATAAACTTGCCAAAAACAATATTGAAAATGTACATAATTGCCATTGACAGTACGAACATTACAAATATTTTGAATAAAGCTTCTCCGAAAGTCCAGTAGCCACCAGCTTTTTTTCTCATATCAATACAAAAGAAAACTGCAAGTGCAATTCCGATTGCAAAACTTAAGCCGCTGTAAACATAAGAACTCATCATATTTGGCATTATATACCAGGTAATTAGAAAAATTATTACGTTTATAGCACCCCAAATTGCGCCGTTTTTCAAAGCTTCTGTTTTTAAATTAACTGCTGTTTCTGGTGTTTCCATGAATTTGTTTGGTTTTAGTTATTAATAGTTGTAATCAATACATAAGATGCAGTATCAAACGGTTTGTTACTACTAAATTGCTCCAACTCTTTTGTTGTAGTTGCACTTCCTTCTGAATCGAGGAAAAACGCCATAAAAGGAACAAATAATTCTTTCATTTCTTCGCTGATGTTTAGCGTTGAAGATGTTTTACAAATCTCTTCGATACTACTTTCGGCAAGTTGCTGGTTGCTGATTAGTTCTTCATAAATTTCAAATTCATCTTGAAACTCATCATCTTCAACCAATAAAAATTCTTTTAAGAAATCGCCCAATTCTGGATCTAAATCTTCATCATGGCATTCTTTGATGTAAAGTAAAAGGTTTAAAAGTTCGGTTCCTCTGTCGATGGTTTCTTCTTCAATATTAGCCCATTCTTCACTTTCCAGATAATCTTCTTCTAATTTCTGTACATCGCTACTGAAAAAGTTTACCATCAATAAATCGAAGTAAACTTCTCTTAATTCTTCAAATTTACTGTTCGAATCAAAAACAGCATCAAATGCTGTTACTTTATCCATAAAATTAATATCCAACTCAAAAGCTGCAATTAATTCATTTTCAAAACTACCCGCATCTACTGAAGCTAGTTGTGCGTATTTATTTATTGAAGCACTTAGTGCTTTTTTTACTCTATTATCCATATTTTATAGTATCAAGTATATCGTATCAAAACTTGGTGTAGCTTCTAGTTTTCTTGGTATTGATTATTATTATAAACCAATATTACCTTACCTGTAAGCTCAGTGCCTAAAAGAGGGTTATTTGCCGATTTTGAATAATTTGTATTCGAATTATATAACCACTTTTTATCAGTTGCGAAAACGGTAAAGTTTGCTTCAATACCTTCTTCAATAATTGAGCTATTTAAATTTAGTAATTTTCTTGGGTTGATACTTAACTTCTCGACAATTAGGTTAAGATCTAAACCAGCTTTTATCAACAATGGAAGAACGGTTTGTAATGCAATTATTCCATAGTGAGCAATTTCAAACTCCACATTTTTAAATTCTATTTCTTCTGGTCGATGCTGAGACGTAATAGCATCAATTGTTCCATCTTTTAAACCAGCAATCAGTGCTTTAATATCAGCTTTGCTGCGTAATGGTGGCTTTACTTTATAATTGCTATCAAAATCGACTAAAAGTTCTTCTGTAAAAACTAAATGATGCGCGGTAACATCACAAGAAATTTGAACGCCATCTTTTTTAGCTTTGCGAATTAAAGCAACCGAACCAGCCGTTGAAATATTACTGATGTGGATTTTAGTTTCATTGTAGGTTGCTAAGAAAATATCACGGGCAATATGCATTTCTTCTGCTAATGGCGGTAAACCCTTCATTCCCAAAAGAACCGAGTTTTTACTTTCTGTTATTTGCGCTTTTCCTGCAATCGATTTGTTTTCGGGATAAACCATCAGCAAAGCATCGAATCCCTTTGCATACTGTAAGGCTCTGCTCATAAAACCATCGTCTTGAATTGCTCTATCGCCATCAGAAAATGCAACGGCTCCAGCTCTTTGCATATCAAATAACTCAGCAAGTTCTTTTGCTTCGCGATTCTGACTGATTGCACCCACAGGCAAAACATCAACCAGATTATTTTTAGCTTTATTTATAATATATTCTACCTGCGATTTTGATTGCACAACTGGACTGGCCTGCGGCAATAAAGCCAAGCCAGTAAAACCACCCGCTTTTGCAGCAGCAGTT
>Ga0247805_1000943_pt1 | contig 14355 bp, 10 predicted proteins | sample UWRJL044104R1_FD_180930 | JGI IMG/M metagenome (GOLD analysis project Ga0247805, IMG submission 180930) | Plant litter microbial communities from Arlington Agricultural Research Station in Wisconsin, United States - UWRJ-L044-104R-1 | ecosystem: Environmental > Terrestrial > Plant litter >... | reverse complement strand
AGGAAAGGAAGGACTAATACTTTCTAAACCAGCTCCATACTTTCATCTGGATGACCCCAATAAAAGCTTCCCTGAAAATACTGGTACTCATTTTTGAGGAACCTTCAGTACGGTCTGTAAAAATGATGGGTACTTCAACTACGTTGAAACCATATTTAATTGCTGTAAATTTCATTTCAATCTGGAAAGCATAACCCACAAACTTGATCTTATCCATTGGAATGGTTTGAAGCACTTTGCGTCTGTAACATTTAAAACCGGCAGTGGCATCCTGAATTTTGATCCTGGTGATTGTCCGCACATACATTGATGCAAAATAAGACATCAAAACCCGGCTCATTGGCCAGTTTACCACGTTTACACCATTTACATACCGTGAACCAATCGCCAGATCAGCACCAGCTACACAGGCTGTCCGCAAGCGAATCAGGTCGTCCGGATTGTGCGAAAAATCAGCATCCATTTCAAAGATAAATTCATACTGGGGTCTTTCCAACGCCCATTTAAAACCATGGATGTAAGCTGTGCCCAATCCTTGTTTTCCGCTGCGTTGTTCTAAATGCAGGGCAGGATATTCCTGTTGTAAATTTTTAACAATATCAGCCGTGCCATCCGGGGATCCATCATCAATGATCAGGATTTCGAAAAAATAACTCAAGGAAAATACCTTTCTAATGATCCTTTCAATGTTTTCTTTTTCGTTGTATGTTGGAATTATAATTAGGCTGTCTGACACGATAAATAAATTATTTGGCGAAATTATGGAAACTAAATGGAAAAACCCGCAACCGGGTTAGGGTTACGGGTTAAAATATGTTAAATAAACGTCATTCTAGCTAACGCCTTGCATTAAACGCTTGATCAATGGAGAGAACAGAATCAGGAATACACCAGCAATGGCTGCGTAGATGGCCAATTGATAATAACCAGACGTGTAAGATTCCAGTTTGGTCAATAGCGAAACGTTGTCGCCACTCACTGACATTTCCGCACCAAATTTACCCGCTGCAAACTGTCCGAATGCACTGGCTAAAAACCACATCCCCATCATCATACCCGTCAGTTTTTTAGGCGACAGTTGGGTTACCAGTGACATGCCAATCGGACCCAGGCAAAGTTCGCCGATCGTGGTCACAAAATAACCTAAAGTAAATAGATTTAATGAGGTTACACCATTGGCATCTGCAAAGAAACGGGTGTAAAAGAAGATGTAAAATGAAGCGGCCAGGAACAGGAACCCGATACCAAATTTAATGATAGAATTTGGTTCCATTTTCTTTTTTGCCAGCCATAACCACAACAAGCCAATCAGCGGACTCAATACAATCACAAATAAAGAGTTGGAGCTGTTGTTGACTACGTTCGGGTCAATGTTAAAGAACAATAAGGTATGTGATAAATTCTTTTCTGCAAAAAGGGCTAAAGAGCCACCACTTTGTTCATAGATGGCATTGAACAGGAAGTAACAGAAAATGAAGATAAATGCAGCAAATAATTTCATACGGAACTTCCGGTCCTCCACTTTAAAGGTTTCATACAAAAAATAGATCACCGACAAAGGCGCAATGGTATACATGAAATAGTCTGTATAATGCGTGTTTTGAACCATGATCAAAATTAAAGGAATGGAGATCAGCGAGAACATGTACACGCCAATTTCGCGCGTTCTTTTCTTGCCTGCAGGCATGTGTTTTAAAGGAGAATCACCAATAGGGCCCAGCGTTTTCTTGGTAAAGATGAAGGTAATCAATCCCAAAGCCATAACAATGGCCGCCGCAAGGAAGGCATAGTTCCAGGAAACATATTTACCCAGGTATACACATAAAGCACCGCCCAGTAAACCACCAATATTGATGCCTGCATAAAACATTCCGTATCCCGCATCTCTGCGTCCATCACCTTCTTTATAGAGGTCGCCCACCATAGATGAAACATTGGGTTTGAAAAAGCCAGTTCCGATAATAGAAAGCGTAATTCCAATGTAGAAGAACTCTTTTGGTGACGCGGCGATAATTAAGTTCCCAAGAATCATAATCATTCCACCAAAAAAGAGTGATTTTCTGAAACCTAGAATTTTATCCGCAAAAATACCACCGAGGAAAGTAAACGCATATACAAATGCCTGGATGGCAGCATACTGTAGATTGGCGTCTTTATCGCTAAGTGAAAGTCCGACAATCTTGTCGATCATAAAAATAGCGAGCATTCCACGCATGCCATAAAAGCAAAAACGTTCCCACATCTCTACCAAAAATAAGGCCCAAAGTTGCTTTGGGTATTTACCTTTAAAGTCCTGGATTTCCTCCAGTGTAATGTCTTGTTGCATTTTGATTTTTTCTATGAATTGAAAAAAGCCTTTGAGTCAGATCTCAAAGGCTTTTTTTATTATTTTACGCCGTGCATTAATCGTTTAAGGACTGGTGTCAGTAACATGATGATGAGACCCAGACCCACCGGAATAAAAGTGAAGATCAGGAAGAAAGTCGTCATGGAGTATTTCGACGTAATCTCGTCAATCATACCACCCATAGTACCTGCTATTTTGTTACCAATGGCAATAGCGAGGTACCAGATACCGAACATGATGGCGATCATCCTTCCCGGAACCAATTTACTCACATAAGACAAACCAACCGGGGAAATGAACAGTTCGCCCATGGTGTGGAAGAAGTAAGCCAGAACCAGCCAGATCATACTCACCGATGCCACAGCTGCGCCCTGGGGAATGGTGCTTGCACCATAAGCCAATACGGCGAAACCAATACCCAATAAGATCATTCCGAAACCATTTTTAAAAGTCGCAGAAGGATTGTATTTACTTTCCCATAATTTGGACACAATAGGCGCACAGCTGATGATGAACAAGGAGTTTAAAATACCGAACCAGGTGGCCGGAACTTCAGATTTAACTTCGCTGTACTGATTTTTAAGCATGTAAATTACAATTACCCAAATGATCACAAAGCCAGAAGCCAGGATGATGTTACCTAAAGAGTATTTACCGAAAGTTTTAGCGAATAGTTTTAACAATACATAAGAGATGATCATCAATGGGATTACCGTAATTAAGGTGTTTACCACATTGAAAATCACTTTAGAATCGCCGGTTAACACCCTTTGGGTATAATCTTTTGCAAAGATGGTCATTGAACCACCAGCTTGTTCAAAAGATGCCCAGAAAAAGATGGTGATGAAAGCAAGGATAATTACCGCGATCATTTTATCTCTTAAAACGGGCGTGTATTGAGATATCCTTTTCACCAGGATAAATAAGAACAATACCAATGCAATCACAATCATGAGGTTACTGCCTGCAATGCCGGCCACCTGGAAATTGAAGATACTCATGCTGGTAATTTTAGATACCGGATCGTTGATGATCCAGGAAAGGCCAATTACCGCAATTAAACCAATTACGATTAAGTCAAACTTAGAAAACGGATTTCTGGTTGCCTCATCCGGAGTTTCAGTAAGATCTTTCTCTTCAGTTTTTAAAGGTTTCAAACCGATGTTACCAAAAATACCTTGCGTAAAGTAGAATTGTAACATCCCGATGAACATAAATATGCCGGCTAAACCGAATCCGTAAGCCCATCCCCAGTCTTTGTTTTCGCCAATGTAACCGCAAAGCAACATCCCTAAAAATGCACCTGCATTTACACCCATGTAGAAAATGGTGTAGGCACCATCTTTTTTCTCCGGGTGTTGTTTGTACATCTGTGCAATGATCGAAGTCATGTTCGGTTTGAAGAAACCATTACCCAATACCAATAAGCACAAGCCCAGGTACATGAAAGAATGGTCTATTTCAATCGCCATAGAAAGGTGACCTAAAGTCATGAGCAGGGCACCTACAATAACGGCCCAACGGTAACCAATAATCCTGTCGGCTATGTATCCACCTAAAATTGGTGTTAAATAAGCCAGACCCGTGTATGAACCATAAATTGCCAGTGCATATTCTCTTGGCCAACCCCATCCTGCATTTTCTCCGATTAAAGAAGAAGTCAGGAACAGTACCAATAAAGCCCGCATCCCATAGTAGGAGAATCTTTCCCACATCTCCGTAAAGAAAAGGACGAACAAACCCGCGGGATGTCCGATGACCTTATTTTCGAAAAAATTATTTGGCGTATCCAAACTTTGTGTATTCATTGTTAGTTTTTTTGTGAAATATTTATAGTAAGATTTAGTTAGTTATCCGGTTGTTAAATAGGGGACGAGCTTGTAATTTGCTATTGATGCGCTATAAATATTTCCATATCTGAATGTTAAGCATGTGTCTTGAAAGTATATAAATAAGTATAGTTTAGTTGTACTGGTATATCCCTGCCCAAAAGCATCGCGCAAGATAGTTACATGAATGCAAACTCACAAATTTATAATGCATGATAAAGGTGTATCAAGTACACTTAAAGCTTCTTTTCCGGTACAATGTTTTTATTCATTGGATCGATGTATAGCTCATCCATGGCATTGGGCTCATTCTTAAGAATTATATTTTCTACCAGTTTCAGACGGCCATTGAGCAGTTTGTAGGCATCAAAACTTAAATCGGATGCGTAAAATTCAAAATTACCTTCCAACTCTGGTGAGAAAGGGGCCAGGTGATCAAAAACAATCATATTGACATTTCTGTCTAGTGTCAAAGTCATGGAATTGAGTTTGTTATATTCAAAAACGACCCTGTTTTTAGGTTTTTCCCCTTTGGCGCCATCAAAAATATTTTTGCCAAAAACGGGTAATCCTGTTTTATCGAAGGACAGGATTTCTATCACTTTTTTAGAAGTTTTGGCATTGTTGCCTTTCCAGCCCAGCAATATATAATAGGGTTGATGGCCATTGGCGATGACCGGAATGATTTGATAATACCGGGCACCATACCAGTTTTTATTACTGGTAATTGTGTTTGTATCATTTATGTTATCTGTCCCGTCGATTAAAGGGAGCAGTGACAGGCGGCCATCTTTAGTGGCCATTTGTATGGTTCCAAAATAACGATAAGTGCCATCGTTTACCGGAACGTACCAGGAGATGATTCTAAAACCATTATCGGGCGACTTCAGTACGGTGATCTTTTTCACTGAATCGAAACTGTAGTTGAAAGATCCCGGAGTTTTTAAAGCGCGGACCAATGTTTTAATAAATGCTGCATTGGCTGCAAAACGATCCTGGTTGTCTTCCGTTTTGAAAGTAAGTTCACTGAGGTTGATTAATGAATCCCGGGAACTGTTTAAGCGGGAATTGCTGTTCAGATCATAAGTATGCTGTGCCAGAACACTTGCTCCGGCACAGCATAAAAAGATGATGATGAATAAAGGTTTTAAGGCCTTGGTCATTTAGTTTAAGCTTTCTACAACAATTGCGCTGGCACCGCCACCACCGTTACAAATTCCTGCAACACCGATTTTACCTGTGTTTTGAGCCAAAACGCTTAATAAAGTCACTACAATTCTGGCACCCGAAGCACCCAGTGGATGTCCCAGCGATACTGCACCACCATTTACATTTACCCGATCTGCATTTAAGTTCATTTCTTTATTGTTGGCCAGTGAAACTACAGAAAAAGCTTCATTTATTTCGAAGAAATCCACATCATTTAGTGTTTTTCCTGCTCTTTTTAAAGCCAGCGGAATTGCCTTGGACGGTGCAGTGGTAAACCATTCCGGTGCCTGTTGTGCATCAGCATAGGCCAGGATCTTAGCCAATGGGTTTAGTCCCAGTTCTTTGGCTTTATCTGCGCTCATTAAAACCAATGCTGCTGCGCCGTCATTTAAGGTGGAGGCATTTGCCGCGGTTACCGTACCATCTTTTTTAAATGCAGGTTTTAAACCTGGTATTTTGTCAAATTTAACAGCAAATGGTTCTTCATCTTTAGAAACCAGGGTGATGTCACCCTTCCGGTCTTTTACTTCAACGGCTACAATTTCGGCGTCAAATTTACCCGAATCTTGTGCAGCTTGTGATTTTTTGTAGGAACTGATGGCGAAGGCATCTTGTTCTTCGCGGCTAAAGCCACATTCTACCGCGCAAAGCTCTGCAGCAGAACCCATGTGGTAATCATTGTAAACATCCCATAGTCCGTCTTTTACCAAACCATCGGTAATTTGACCATGGCCTAAACGATAACCATTTCTGGCCTTGTCCAGGTAATAAGGTACATTACTCATGCTTTCCATACCACCGGCAATCACAATGTCATTTTCGCCAAGGGCGATGCTTTGAGCGGCCAGCATAATGGCTTTTGTACCCGAAGCACATACTTTATTGACTGTAGTGTTGGGCACATCAGGTAAGCCTGCAAATTTTGCAGCCTGTGTTGCTGGTGCTTGTCCCAAATTGGCCGACAATACATTACCCATATATACTTCCTGTACATCTTCTGGTTTAATTCCAGCTTTTTCTACAGCAGCTTTAATCGCGATGCCACCAAGTTGTGGGGCTGAGAAACTTGCCAGAGCGCCTCCAAAGCTACCAATGGGGGTTCTCACAGCAGATACAATAACAACGTCTTTCATTCTGATTTATAAATTAGTTATACCAAAGTTATGAATTTAGGAGGGATTGCCAAGTTTAGTAATTGGCTAATGTGAATTACAGATGGCATTAAAAGCACTTCTAACCAAAAAATGTGTTATTTTTGAATATAAATCAACTCATATCGCTTTGGCAAAAATCAGAAAGAATTCGCATAAGGTGCTTTACAGGAAGTATTCATCCAACATTAAATACGTAATGATGGTACTTTCAGTGATCATTATTACCGTGTTTTTACCTAAACAACCGCGTTTTAGGTACGAATTTGAAAAAGGTACCATCTGGAAAAATAAAGATCTGGTGTCACCGTTCAGCTTCGCCATCCTGAAAACAACGCCCCAGGTTACTATTGACCGGAAGGATGCTTTGGACAACGTATTGCCCATTTATAAATACAATCCGGAATTGTACAATGTTGTTGAAGAGGCTTACCTGAATGAATTTGAAGTGAAGTGGCGTGCAGCGGTATTGCCCGAGTCAGATGAATCGGCCGCTAAAGCTGCATCTTTAAAGTTATTGAAAGCCATATACAACCGCGGAATCATTTCGCTCAATCCCAGACATCAGAAGGAAGAGAAATATTATGATTTTTCGCTCTTAAATAACAATGTTTCTAAAGTGGTAAGTACCCAGGATGTGTTTACGGTACAAGGTGCACTGGATTATTTTAAAGACAATTTTAAATCGGTTAACCTTAAAGCTAAAACCGTAGTAGAAGGTTTAGTTGAAGATCATCTGCAACCCAATTTATTATTTGATGAAAAGTTGACTGCTGTAGTTCAGAACAATACCATCAGTAGCTTATCTACTACCAAGGGAATGGTGCAGAAGGGGGAGTTGATTGTGGCGAAGGATAATGTGATTGATGATGAGGTTTATCAGAAACTACAGTCGTTTAAAGAAGCTTATGAGGCACAAACAAAGACGATAGGGGATAGTAAGACGGTTTATTTCGGACAGATCTTGCTGGTTGGATTCATCATCAGTTTGCTGATGATATTTCTAAAGCTGTTCAGAAAGGATATTTTTGCGGATAACAGGCAATTGTCATTGATTCTGCTGATCATCACAACCATGCTCTTGTCTTTGACCTGGGCCATCAAATGGAATTTGCCCAGTATTTATTACATCCCGTTCTGTATAGTTCCGATCATCATCCGGATTCTGTTTGATACGCGTCTGGCGCTTTATTTGCATTTACTGGTGGTTTTGATTTCCGGTTTCTTTGTGGCCAACAGTTTTGAATTTGTTTTTTACCAGGTTACTTCGGGCATGGTGGCCATTTACAGCATTCGCAATCTGATCAAAAGGGAGCAATTGCTGTTGTCGGCTTTATTTATCCTGTCTGCCTATTTCATTTCTTTCCTGGGTATCGCGATGTTGCGGGAAGGTGCGATCCGCCAGATTGAATGGCTTAATTTTGTGCCTTTCATAGTAAGCGTATTGCTTTCTTTATTGGCCTATCCTTTAATTTATGCTTTTGAGCGGATGTTTGGCATTACTTCAGACATTGCACTGATCGAGCTGACCAATACCAATAATAAGCTGCTCAGGGAGCTTGCATTTAAAGCGCCGGGTACTTTTCAGCATTCGTTACAAGTAGCCAATCTGGCCGAAGCTGCGATATTCAAAATCGGTGGAAATTCTTTGCTGGTCAGGGCCGGGGCATTGTACCATGACATTGGAAAAATCGAGAACCCACAATACTTCATAGAAAATCAAAATACGGCCTTGAGTCCGCATGATAAACTGCCTTACGAGCAGAGTGCCCAGATCATCATCAAGCACGTGCATAAGGGAATTGAAATTACACGCAGGCACCAGTTGCCGGAGAGCGTGATTGATTTCATCCGGACACATCATGGCAATACCCGGGTAGATTATTTTTACCAGTCCTTTTTGAAAAATTCGCCGGAGAAATTCGTGGATGAAAATATTTTCAGATACCCTGGGCCAATCCCTTTTTCTAAAGAAACCGGGGTGTTGATGTTGGCAGATTCTGTCGAAGCAGCCTCAAGAAGTCTGAAAAATCCGGATGCGCAAAGCATAAATGACCTGGTTGAACGCATCATAAACTACAAATTAGAACAAAATCAGTTAGACAACTGCGATATTACTTTAAAAGATTTAGAAACTATAAAGTTGATATTCAAGACGATGCTGATGAGCATTTATCATGTTCGAATAGATTATTTACAAAGTGTGTAATTTTCTTTGGTAAATATTATTCTATTACTATATTTGCACTCCCTCAGGACAAGTAACTGAGTGAAACGGAGGGATGCCTGAGTGGCCGAAAGGAACAGTTTGCTAAACTGTCGTACTGGCAACGGTACCGAGGGTTCGAATCCCTCTTCCTCCGCAGAAAACCCTGATAATTCATTATCAGGGTTTTTTTATAAACAGACATTTCATCATCAATACACCAAAAGTGTTTGATTCGTGTAGACCGAGTATTTCACATAAATGCTATTCCGCATTTAATTTTGATTTGAAATACCTGAATTTTAAATTCTCTTCCTTATCCCTCCGTGTTTCATTATACAATTCAAGAGCGATCGTATGCTCGTCCACCCAGGTCAAATTATGAATTGACCAGTCTTTGGTATGATAATTAAGCCCAGGTGTTATTCCTTTTAACCCGATTCCTGTTGAAACATTGAATAAAAAGATTTCTGCTCTATAGTCGTAATAGTTACCATAATCAGGTCCATCATATGATGAACAAACCAGTAGTTGATTACACGATGGAGAAAGTAACATCTTTAATATTCCTGCATCATAGGATGAAGGCATCAACATTTTTTTATTCGTATTCCCTTCTGCCAGGTAAGTTTCACAAATTTCCTTACCTTCCTGAACTACACAAAGATTTGAACCACTGATAAATTCTCCGGAATCCAAAATGCAACTTGTTTTATATTTTGCCTGGTAGGATTGAAAATCATTCCTCGATATTTCAGTGAAATTCAGTTCCAGGTGAGCTGTTTTTCTCTCCGTTTTATCATATTTGACGAACTGATGCCCGTTAAATTTTAAATGGAAAATATTTTGTTCGCCAGATGGAAACGAGGGGTTTGTCAATAAACCAGTTAAAATTTGTGTTTTAGTGTCGAATTCAAATTCTCTGTTACACAAATTAAGGTAGGGTCGATTGTCAAACATTGGATGATTTACAATTAAATAATTACCCTTAATTTCAATAACATAGGCTATGCCCTGATAACAATTGCCGTCACCAGCCTCTTGCCCAATTAACAAGTATAAATTACGCGATTGACTTTTGAGTTGATGTATTTCGAAAAAATTGCAATTGATCTTTGAAGATAAATTATAGGCAAAGGTTTTTCCGGATCCGTTTTTCCATTGAATGATAGGGTGTGTAATGATTCTTCTCGTTCCGCCACAATCATAACCAAAATTATAAATTTTGATGTTCGTTTTGTCCTTTCGCTCAGCAGACAACTTTAAGCCGAGACTTTGATAATAAATTGACGAATAATTATTGCCTGCCATTAAACTGACTACCTTATTTGCCGTTACCTTGCAAAGGCTATCGATATTGTAATCAGGATTTTCTGCATAAACAAAACGTCCAGCGAACCTGATATTCTTTTTGATCTGTTCGGGCAGTTTTTTCTGATAAGTATTCTTCTGCCCAAGACTCATTATCGATAAAGAGAGTAGAAGTGTGCATAAAAAAAATGCTTTCATGATTGTTTTTATTTTCCCAATAGGTTTAACAGACTTAAACATAAGCTTATTATTTAGCAAGTATAGAATCCTCAAACAATTGCAAACCTTTATTGGATGCTGAGTCCTTCATTCTGATAAAAACTGTCGGGCATTGGGCATATTTTGCGGGAATCTTTATGATACTCAAGCTCCTGTAGGCGTACTGTTTTTTAATTAGTGCTTCGGGAAGTAAGGTAATTCCCAAACCATTTTCCACAGACTGAATCATGCTGTCGAGCGAATCCATTTCTACAAACTTTAATTTTCTAAGCCCGATCTCAGTCAATAATTCTTCCAAAATGTCGCGGTAGGAGCAGCCTTTACTGAAAACAATTAATTTGATGGGTTTGGTGCTTTTGTTTAAGTGCTCAATACTGGAATATAAAGAAGAGGACACAATGCATAGTTTTTCGGTAATGACTGGCTTTACGATCAAATCCGGATGTGATACTTTTCCTGCTACAAATGCTCCGTCAAGTTTAAAAGAAAGTACTTTTTTTATGAGCTCATCAGTTGTGCCTGTTTTAAGGGTAAAGCCCATATCCGGATATTCGGATACAAATCGTTGCAGCATGTCCGGTGCTCTTAATGAAGCAACTGATTGTAAGGAGCCTATTTTTAGCGCCCCGCTAGGAGAGCCGTTTTTGCTTACAGAATTTTTAAAATTGTTTAGCGTATTTACAATTTCTTTCGCAACTTTAAGAAATTGAGTTCCCTCCTCCGTTAGTTCAAGTATCCTTGTTGTCCGGATTAGAAGTTTCAGGCCCAACTGCTCCTCCAGATATTTGATCCTCGCCGACACGTTGGATTGGACAGTGTTGTTGATGGCGGCCGACTTGGTAATACTTTCATATTCGGCCACACTTATAAATATTTTTAGATCATTGATGTTCATTTATTTTTATACTTATTGATCGTTTTTAGTGATAAGTTTATATCACTATATATCGTTTTTAATGATGTAAAAATACAAATAAATTTGTCCTGATCATTATAGTTGATATGGATAAAGAATTGAAAAGAACGCATTCACTTGCCTATGCTTTTACAGGTTTAGTTACATTATTAATTGGTATTGGCATCGGAAGGTTTGGTTATCCGCCACTGATACCTGCAATCGTGAATGAAAAATGGTTCACAATTGAGCAAGCAGGGTACCTTGGCGCTGCTAACTTAACGGGATATATTATTGGCTCTGTCAATGCAACTTTATTGAACAGGTACGTGCGTTCCGTTACACTGATCCGAATGATGCTTACGCTCGCCACATTCACTTTTCTTTGCTGTGCTTTTCGCATCTCTTTTCCTTTATACTTTATGCTAAGGGTTATTGCGGGCGTCACTGGTGGTGTATTGATGGTTCTTACGGCACCCACACTATTTAAACACACATCAAAAGAAAAAAAAGGCTTGATTGGCGGATTCATTTTTTCAGGCGTTGGCATTGGTATTGCCCTACCAGGAACCCTTATTCCCTTACTTGTAAATCGTGGCTTGTCGATAACCTGGTTCGCTTACGCCATAGCGGCCATTGCTTTGATCTTGGTTACCTGGAACGGATGGCCGGAAGGAAGTAATGAAAGACATGGGTTTATTACTGCAAATCAAGGTTCTGGTGTCAGGTTTTGGAATAAAACCATTGTTTTGCTGATTGTGTCCTATGCCTCTAATGCCATTGGCTTCGTTCCGCACACGGTTTTTTGGGTTGACTTTGTCAGTCGAGGTTTAAGTTTAGGAATCGGAACTGGAACGCATTTGTGGGTGCTTTTAGGCTTGGCGGCTGCAATAGGTCCTTTGTTAACAGGTTTTATTGCAGATCGGATCGGTTTTGCAAAAAGCATCAGGATCAGTTTGCTGATTAAAGCAATTGGTGTGGTTTTACCTCTAATTTCCACATCGGTTTGGAGCCTTGCTATATCGAGTATTTTTGTCGGCAGTCTGGCATTGGGCATAAGCTCACTCGCCGCAGGTAGAACGGCAGAACTGGTTTCAGATAACCTTCAGAAAAAAGTATGGAGCTATATGACGGTAAGTTATTCCATTGCACATGCTTTAACGGCTTACCTGCTAACCTACCTTTTTTCCGTATATGGCTCCTATAATATGCTTTTTACCATCGGCGCAATCGCATTGGTTATTGGGAGTTTAACGGATTACCTGAGTTCAAAGTCTGCTGGACAATTCGTGAAGAATCGTTGACAGCGAAATTAATGCTGAAAAATTCATAATTTAGCATTTTATAATATCCTGCTGCTCACCATGCCTCAATAAAATGATAAATGAAAACTTTGCAGATGAAAAAAAGTGGCTTTCCCTATTAAAAGGAGGAGACAGAGACGCTTTTGATGCCATTTACAAGTTTTACAGCAACCGCATTTATTCCAGGATTTTGTCTATGGTCAAACTCACAGAAGTGACAGATGAACTGGTGCAGGATATTTTTTTGAAGGTCTGGGAAAGAAGAGCGGAAGTCAATGAAAACCTGTCATTTCAAGCCTGGTTATACCGGATTGCAGAAAACATGGTGATTGATTATTACCGCAGGTTGGCGTTGGACCTGAAAATGCGAAAGCATATGCTGGAAACCTATGCAGAGCTATATAACCAGACCGAAGATTATATTTTAAATAAAGAACGCGCTCAATTATTAGATAAAGCGCTTCAGCAACTGCCACCACAACGTCAGGTCATTTTTAGATTGTGCCGTTTAGAAGGTAAAAGTTATGAAGAAGCTGCGTCATTTTTAAACATCAGCACGTCTACCGTAAGTAATCAACTGGTTAAGGCAACAAAAAACATCAAAGACTACGTTTTCTTCAACTCAAAAGAGTTTATTGTATTTATAGTTGCCCTTTATCTTAGAAATTAGTCTTGATTCGGTCTTTTTTAAGATGAATTGTTTTTTTTTATTTTCCCAGTAGTGTGTTTTTGGTTTTCGTTCGTATAAGGACTGTATAAAATGAAAAAGGAACCTGAAATCGAAGAAATCTACCAGCGCTTTTTAAAGAATGAGGCGACTGCAGCAGAAATAGATAAACTATTATTGAGCTTTGAAGTAAGCAATGATGCGGAAATTGGCAGACTGGTAGCTGGCTTTATGGGGAATGCTATCGATGAACCTGCCGATCGGAAAAGGATTGCACACCTTCAGGATCTTCAGCTCAGGATCAATGCAAAACTGGATGTAGTCGATACGGAAGTTCCATTTAAACACCGCTCTTCCATCATTAAATTGTTTGGCTTGCCATTGTATCGTATGGCAGCAAGCTTGCTCATTGTTGCTTTCCTGGGCTTTGCGGCATATTATTATCTAAATAAGCAGTACAGGCAGATTAAACCGGGAGGGAACTATGCCATGCTGATTACAAAAACTGGTCAGGAGATAGACCTTAAAAAATCTTCAAACCAGGTTGTCCTGCGTATGGCTGGCGTAACGATCCGTAAAACTGCAGATGGGCAGCTTGTATATACTGCGTTGCCAGGAGCTCAAAATGCCGCACAGGAATGGAATTCCATCATTACCCCTTTGGGTGGACGTTATAAGATCTTGCTATCCGATGGTAGTTTAGTGATGTTGAATTCAGGTTCAAAGCTGGAGTTTCCAGTTGGTTTTCGTGGAAAGGACCGTCGTGTTAAGCTAACCGGAGAGGCTTATTTTGAAGTGACTAAAGATCCTTCAAAACCTTTCATTGTCGTGTCGGGCAGGGGATCGACAGAAGTGCTCGGGACAAAATTTAATGTCAGCAATTATCCTGAAGATCAGGTAATCAAGACAACCTTATTAGAAGGCAAAGTGAGGTTTACCGATCAAACTTCGCAAAACATGAAGGTTTTGTCGCCGGGACAGCAGGCCAGCCTGTCAGGGGATGAAATCCAGGTGTCTGAAGTAAATGCAACAGATTTCATGGCCTGGAAAGACAATAAGTTCATATTTAAAAATGAAAAGTTATCCGTTATCATGCATCATCTGAGCAGATGGTACAACATCGATGTGGATTATAACAGCTTACCTGAACGTCGTTTATACGCCAATATTAGTTCAGATGTTAACCTCTCCGAAGTATTAAGAATGCTGTCTGTTAC
>Ga0247805_1000942_pt1 | contig 14364 bp, 15 predicted proteins | sample UWRJL044104R1_FD_180930 | JGI IMG/M metagenome (GOLD analysis project Ga0247805, IMG submission 180930) | Plant litter microbial communities from Arlington Agricultural Research Station in Wisconsin, United States - UWRJ-L044-104R-1 | ecosystem: Environmental > Terrestrial > Plant litter >... | reverse complement strand
TGTCTGATTTCAAAGCCTGCTTCGCGAAAAGTTTCATAAACATATAAAGACGTGTTGATTCCGTTATTGAAAATCAAAGTCTTTTTTCCGAGCGATTTTTCGGTATAAGCGTGCAGCAGTTTTTCCTGCATCATCATGTTAGAATACAAATCATCTGATGATTTCACAGTGTAATCTCCATTAATCCCGACCTTTAAAGATGTTAGTCCAACATCATAGCTATAGGTCGTCGCTTTTGCCAGAAACCCTTTTTCAATCAGTGAAGAAATGGTATCGCCAACGATGAGTTCATTGTAATTTTCATTCATTGGGAGCTTGATGTTCGAACTTAATGGCGTTGCAGTCACTCCTAAAATAAATGCGTTCTTGAATGAACTCAGCAATTTCCTGAACGAGTTGTAATGCGCTTCATCAATGATAACCAGACCGATATTATCAAGATGCAACTTCTCATCGTTGATGCGATTTTTTAATGTTTCTACCATCGCAACAAAGCACGAGTACTCATTTTGATCGGGTAACTCTTTTACTTTGCTGTTGATGATTTTATTGGTCACATCAAACCCGTTCAGCATCTTTGAAGTTTGCTTACAAAGTTCGATACGGTGTGTGAGCACGACCACTTTTTTGTTGTGGCGTGACAAATACCTGCGTACGATTTCAGAGAAAATTACAGTTTTTCCGCCACCTGTAGGCAACTGGTATAACAAGTGGTAATTGGGTGCGGCATTGTCGAGCCGCTCAAAAATAGCATCGATATCGCCCTGCTGGTAACTGTAAAGTTCCTTTCTCTCTTCAACTTCTACTTCCAGTTCTTTTTGCTGCATGGTCATTTTTACAATTTTGCAAAAATACACCTAAAAAAAGGTTATCTGCTGCTTTTAAAGTTAAATTTAAAAATTAAAGTCTGATATCGAGGTCACATAGTTGTCGTCCGAAACTTATTAATATTTTTTGAATGTTTGAAATCGGTTCAAAACAGCGCCATTCAACGATTTTAACAAAATGTTAAGAAAATTTTTGGATGTATGCTTTTTGAAAAAAAGTAAATTTGGATGCCCAAAATTTACAAAAAAAATTCACCTATTAACATGAAACGCTCCGGTTCAGCAGATTTGCCATTGCATTATGGACATGTACCCATTTGGCTTGCCGAGCGCATGTCTAAACTTGGGTTGGCGATCGTTGAAACAATTGTCTCCGAATTTTCCGCTTCTGAGGTAATTTCAAAATTAAGCAACCCATTCTGGTTCCAGAGTTTTGGCGCAGTAATGGGAATGGATTGGCATTCATCCGGAATTACGACTTCGGTTATGGGCGCTTTAAAAAGATCGGTGAACCCGCATTCGAAAGAACTCGGCATTTACATTTGCGGCGGAAAAGGCAAACATTCGACCCATACGCCAAACGAACTTTTAACTGTTGGTGAGCGAACCGGCCTTGACGGATTTGAACTCGGAAACTGCAGCAAACTTGCAGCAAAAGTCGACAATACCGCCATTCAGGACGGATTTCAATTGTATCTTCATAATTTTATTGTCGGCAAAACCGGCGAATGGGCTGTAATTCAACAGGGGATGAATCCCGAAAGCAAGACTGCCCGGCGTTACCATTGGCATTCTGAAAACCTGCAGTCGTTTATTGACGAGCCGCATACTTTTATCTATGGAGAAAACCAAGGACAGATTTTAAACCTGACCGATCACAATGCCGAACCTACGCGAAAGCATACACTCGAAATCAGCAGAGAGAATCCGGATAAAATCATACGCGAAATCAGTCATTTAGTTATGCCCAACCATCATGATGTGCGCATGAAAGATGTAAACCTGAAACGATTGGGCGCGATGCTTTGGGTGACACACGAAAACCAGCCTGAAAATTTTGAGCAATTGATACTTTTGAAGGGAATGGGCCCGAGAGCCTTGCAGTCGTTAGCTTTGGTTAGTGAAGTCATTTATGGAACGCCATCAAGATTTGAAGATCCAGCACGTTTTTCTTTCGCTCACGGCGGAAAAGACGGGCATCCGTTTCCGGTTCCGACAAAGATCTATGATGAAACAATCCGTACGCTACAGCGTGCTATCCAGAATGCAAAAATCGGGAACAGCGATAAATTGCAGGCGATCCAGAAATTATCTGAAATTTCGCGAAATGCCGAAAATGATTTTATTCCGAATGCCAATTTTGAAAATCTGATACAAAAAGAACGAAACGAATCTTATAAATATGGCGGCAGGACCGTTTTTGGAAAAGCCCAACCTCCAAAAATTATTACTCAGAGCAGCCAGCTAAAATTATTTTAACATGATTACCTACGATCATATTTCTATTCCCGAAGCCACTCAGATACAACTCGAAATGCGCGAGAAAATCGTACTGAAGGCTTTTGAAAAGCAAATCCGGACAATTGCCGGAGCCGACATTTCATTTAACAAATTCAGCAATACCGTTTTTGCCGGAATTGTCGTTTTGAGTTATCCCGAAATGGAACTACTGTCCTATTCGCTTGTCGAAATGGAAACCGTTTTTCCGTACGTTTCCGGTTATCTCGCCTTTCGTGAAGTACCGTCATTGCTGCGTGCCTGGGAACAATTGCCTGACAAGCCCGATGTTTTGGTTTTGGACGGGCAAGGCATTACGCATCCGCGGAAAATGGGAATTGCTTCGCACTTTGGTGTATTGGAAAATCAGCCTACAATCGGTTGTGCCAAAAGCATGATGTTCGGGAAATTTGACGATCTGGGATTGGAAAAAAACAGTGCATCTGCGATTATCGGAAAAGGGGAATTGCTAGGATATGCGTTGCGTACTAAGAATGCGGTAAAACCGATTTACATCTCTCCGGGAAATTTAATTACCGTTGAAGAAAGTCTTGAAGTCATCAGGGATTGTGTCGGGAAATATAGAATTCCGGAACCCACGAGAGTCGCACACGACATGGTTAATTTATTTCGAACCGGCAAACTGAATGCCGGGTTTCACTTGCAGCAAAAAACCCAGGAAACGCTTTTCTAAGCAGTTCAAGCTGCCTGGATTTCAGATTTGACTTTTACCAGTTCTGTTATTTTTATTGAAATATTGATGCCGTTGATTTGTTGGTCACGGTTTAAAACCACACTTTCAAAATGGATGACGTTTTTCCTGTTTTGGAGCTCAGCGATAAAGTAATCGGTATAATCGGCGATTTTGTATTCGAGTAAAGTGATTCCTGTAATTTTGATATTGATCAGTGCAGCATCGTGTACCGAAACGACATTGCTTTGAAAATACGATTCCGGGCTGCTTCCTAAATATAATTTGGTATAATATCCCAACCTGAGCAATTCAGTGATGACTTTTCTCATCACGTTGCTATCATTCTGGTAATCACGAAATATGAGCAGGTGCGACACATTGGGTATCATAAAAGACAACGTTAAAGTATCGCGTTCTGCTGTATTTAAAAGCATGGAAATTGTTTTTATCAAACTTCTTTAAAATAACGCAAAAGTAGCTTATATTATTTCAAGAGTATTTGACATGATTTCAATGATTTTGTTTAACCTTTGAAATTCAATCTATTAACGACATAATTCTTTCAAATTCGTGTTCATTTTCCCAACGCTGGAGATGAACATTTTTGTGAATTGAACTAATTCTTTCTTTAAAATCGGGAACTATCCCGTGAACAATGCAAAAATTCACAGCCTGTTCAAAAGCATTTTGGATGCTTTTATAGAACGAAGCATATTTCATGTCGCGTTTTGCAGAATAACGCTGCGCAGTTTCAATTGTAAACAACATCAAATCGGCAATAGCAAAAGAATCAACTCCTAGAACCAGAAAATGCTTGATGAATTTTTGCGCCACAGAACGCCGCAGTTTTGGCCGTTTGCTTTTAATTGGAAAGTATTCATTTGCGATTTTGACTTTGGCTTCATTAACGAGTTTCTCTTCTTTTGGGTTGAAAACAAAATCGTAATAGGTTTTAACCTCACTAAACTTATCATACAATTCTGTAAATTGCTCTTCGAGTTGTTCTTTGGTCATCGAGGCCAAATATTTCTTTAGGTCGCGCTTGCTCATAATTTAAAAATATTGGCAAATGTAAATTTGTTTGCAGATTAAATCGATGGGTTTGCCTAATTTTGCCTCCGTTAAAACTTTGCCTTTAAAAATCTAAAATACAAATTATAATGCTCAGAATTTTTAAAATCGTCGCTTTGCTAGAAGGTGTTTCCTATTTGGCGTTGTTTTCGAACATGCTATTGATAAAACCAAACAATATGGAGCTTTACAAAACGCTTCTTTTTCCCATCGGGATGGCGCACGGAGTTTTATTTGTCGGCTACATTATTTTAGCGATCATGCTGAAGATCGAACTGAATTGGGATTGGAAAAAATTTGGTTTCATCTGCCTTGCCTCCATTCTGCCATTCGGTACGTTTTACATGGAATACAAATATTTTAAAAATGCATAAACTCCTCGTGAAAATATTTGGCTGGTGCTATCCGCTGTTGCGCAAATTGCAGCTTGGAGACACGCTTTCCTCCTATTTGAGCCTTGTAGTGAATATTGTTATCTTGTGTTTTTTGTCGTATTGGATTTACATTATCTTCCGGTTCATCCTGGTTACTTTGATGGCGGTGATCGCGAAAAAAACCAAGACCAAATTCGACGATTTGTTGGTTACGAATAAAACGGCGAAATACATTGCGCATTTAATTCCGCTATTATTTATCTACAAAACCGTCCCAATCATTCTCGATGCTTATGTATATTGGGAAACCGTTTTCGGAAAACTTGTCGGCATTTACATTGTTTTGCTGATTTTGTGGATCACGCGAACGATCTTCAATTCCCTGCGCGACTACTTAAAGCAAAAGCCGGAATACAGCGACAAACCGATTGACAGCTACATTCAGGTCATTATGATAGTGCTGTGGATGTTGGGGATTTTCGTGATCATTTCGGAATTGTTCAATATTAAACCGAATACCTTATTTGCAACTTTCGGAGCAGTTTCAGCATTGATCATTTTGATTTTTCGCGATACAATTCTTGGGTTTGTAGCAAGCGTTCAGGTTTCACTGAATGATATGGTCCGGATTGGGGACTGGATCACTTTTGACAAGTTTGGTGCCGACGGAGATGTGATCGAAATCAACCTGGCGACGGTGAAAGTGCGGAATTTTGACAATACAACTACGACAATTCCGACTTACAGTTTAATTTCCGATTCGTTCAGAAACTGGCGCGGCATGCTGAATTCAAACGGAAGGCGCATCAAACGCCACATCTTAATTAAGGCTAAAAGCATCCGTTTTTTAAACGAACAGGAGTTGCAGAACCTGAAGAAAATTCAGCTGATTTCCGATTACATTGACACGCGACAGCTTGAAATCGACAAATTCAACGAATCCAATGCGATTGATAAATCGATTCCAATTAACGGTAGAAATCTGACGAATTTTGGCTTGTTCCGAAAGTACATCACGCAATATTTGCAAAATTATCCAAGCTTAAATAAAGACATGATTTTGCTTTGCAGACAATTACAGCCTACGCCGCAAGGCATTCCACTTGAAATTTACACTTTCACCAAGGACAAGCGTTTCGAGAATTACGAATACATCATGGCTGATATTTTCGATCATGTTTTTGCCGCGATCCCATATTTCGATTTGGAGATTTTCGAATTGCCGTCTGAAGGAAACGGTGTTGGCGCAACTGTTAGCCCATAGCCGAAACTTCGGTTTTCCCGTGCTGAAAAGGTTTTCCGTTCACGTCAAGGCAAACCATGGTAATGCTGTCGATTGTAATAATTGTCGCCCGCGTCATGATGTTTCGAACTTCACATTTTAAGGTAATGGATGTATTTCCGAATTTAATGACTTCCATGCCGATCTCGATGATATCACCTTGTTCGGCTGAACTTCTGAAATTGATTTCTGACATGTGTTTCGTGACCACGCGGTAATTTTCAAGTTGGATAATCGAATACAAAGCCACTTCTTCGTCGATCCAGGCGAGCAATTTGCCACCGAATAAGGTTCCGTTTGGATTTAAATCTTCGGGCTTGACCCATTTTCTAGTCTGGAATTTCATCGTGCACTTATTTTAGACCGCGCAAAATTAATAATTTCATCGTGATCGAAAGCCAGTTTTGGCAAATCATTGAGCGAAAACCATTTCGCATCGGCAGCGTCATCAGCTGCAATAGCCACGGCATTTTGATCTGCAAAAGCGAGAAATGCAACCGAAATCATGTGTCCGCGCGGATCGCGATGCGGTTTCCCAAAAGCTTTTAATTGTGTTGCCGCAGAAATCCGAATTCCCGTTTCTTCTGAAAGTTCGCGCAAAGCCGCAGTTTCAAGATCTTCATTCTCATCTACAAATCCGCCAGGCAATGCCCAGAAATTTTGAAATGGCTCTTTTTTGCGTTGGATGAGCAATAGTTGTTGCCGATTTAGAATGTTTTTTATCAGAACGACATCTACAGTCACGAATATTTTGGAGATTCTCATTTGATGTTAATTAAATTTTAAGTTTGCTGCCAGTTCTGTAAATCTAAGGCAATTATCAATCTAAGTGTGGATTTTTAAATCTAAACTGTTATATTTGCACTGTTTAAATATAAAAATTTTATCAGTTTTACTGAATAAATAACCTAACTCATATGAAAAAAAGTTTACTCTTGTTGTCTTTCACGCTATTGGCTTATGCCAATGGTATCGCGCAGGTAGCTGACAAAAAAGAAAATTCGAAAGAAGCTAACGACGCTATTATTCAAGAAGATACCTATAACAAATGGACGCTTGAAGTGAATGTAGGACAAAGCAAAGGAACACGTCCATATTCAACTGGATACTATTCAAGCAACCCTAATAGTGTGTTTGGTTCTATTAAACCGAATTACTATAATGTTGGCGTTCGATATATGTTTAGCCCACAATTTGGACTAAAACTTGATGGAAGTTATGACAATTTTAAAAACAACCCTGATACAAATAGCAAACCTTTCGATGTAGACCAATACCGAATCGGACTTCAGGGTGTTGTGAATGCAGCACGTTTATTCGGAATTCAGGAGCAAATTGGGCGGTTTGGTTTGCTAATTCATGCTGGTTTCCAATATGCACGCGTAACGCCTAAACTGGATACAGGAATTGACGAGTCTCTTAACGGTCAAGGACGCCCGGGAGGTGTCTCAAACTACGGTTTTACAGAAAATAATATGGGCGTAATGTTTGGTATTTCGCCAGAATTCCGAATTACAAAAAGAGTTTCAATTATTGCAGATTTTAGTACTGTCGCCAACTTCAGACAGCATTTTGCCTGGGATGGTCACTACTCTGAGCAAGACAATAATTTGGCCGGACAAATGATTATGGGATCTGTTGGTCTTACGTATTCCTTCGGACAGGAAAAACTTCATGGCGACTGGGCAATCATCGAAAACAAAAGACTCGAAGAACTCGATGCGCTTGACAAAAGGATTGGTGAGCTAGAAACGATGATGAACGATGCAGATAAAGATGGCGTACCGGATTATCTTGACGTGGAAAACAATTCAATTCCTGGAGTAGCAGTTGATACTAAAGGTAGAATGGTTGACATCAATAAAAATGGCATTCCAGACGAATTGGAGAAATACATGGCCAACAATTTTGTTGACAAAGCACAGGCAGCGCAATCTAACGTAGAAATGGTGAAAAAACTCATCAACGACGGTTATGTGACGACTTACTTTGATTTCAACAAAACCAAACCTACAAACGTTTCTACAGAGGGAATTGACTTTATGCTGACCTATTTGAGAAACAATCCTGATGCATCTATCGAGATTATCGGAAATGCAGATGAAATCGGAAAAACACCAGCTAACGACAGATTGGCGTTGCAAAGAGCAAATAGTGTGAAAGACATCCTGGTAAAAGCAGGCATTGCCCCTACAAGATTGAACGTGGTTTCTAAAGGTGAAGATACCTCGGTAGACAAAGATTCTGCAGGAGCAAGAAAACTGGTAAGACGCGTTACTTTCAGGGTGAAATAGTTAACAACCCGCTTTTAATAACTAAATGAAACCTCTGTTTTTTTAACAGAGGTTTTTTTTTATCTTTAAAAGAAAAACATGGAAAGAGATTCATTTATCAGGCAGTTCCGCGGAGATACGATCGGAACCATTACTACACAATCTTCATCCGAAGAGGTTTTCCAAAACCAAACCCTTCGCCCAATCTTAAAGCTGCAGAACGACTTGTTTGTCGCTGTTTTTGAAAACCAGATCAGCAAGCACAAAAACGATTTCTACAAACTTCCGGTCGAAAAAAAAATGCATTACATCGAAAATGTAATCCAGAAAGACATTAAATTCAGAAATGCCTTAAAGGGAATGATCATCAGCCTGTTTTCATTAAAAGAATACGCCGATTACATTACCAATTCCTCCAATCTGAACAAGCGCATGATGAATATGCTTGTTGAGCGCTTAAAAAGCCAGGTGCAGTTGTTTGAATTGCAAGAATAAAAAAGAAGGTTGTTGCCTTCTTTTTTTGTTTGGGATAAAATCTGATTAAAATGATTGCATTTTGACGATCTTGTGAGGAAAGCCTAAACTTTTCCGTGATTTCCTCATTTTGGTTTTTTGCTAAAATTTTAGTAATTCGGCGATTTCAATGCCCTATTTGTTATTTCGTTAATATATCTATATTATAACAAACATTCCGATAAATATTCGCCAAAACTCCAACGAAATAAGGATTTCGTGATTATTTTTATTATAATTGTTTAAAATAAAATGCAATGAGAGAAGAATACTTCAAGTGGTACTCGCCCAACTTAAACCGTGAAACCGAAATGCTGGTTTTTGGCCATGCAGGTTATCCGGTGATCCTTTTTCCAACCTCTATGGGAAGCTACCATGAAAACAAAGACATGGGTCTGATCGAATCAGCACGCTGGTTTATCGAACAAGGATTGATCCAGATCTTCTGTCCAGCAAGCGTTGATAAAGAAAGTTTCTACAACAAGCAAATCCATCCGGTACACCGAATCCAAAACCATGTTTGGTATGACAAAATGATCTGCCACGAAATTGTAGAGCGTGTAAAGAACAACACAGGTTCTGGTAAAGTCGCCGTTGCAGGCTGCAGCTTTGGAGGTTATCACGCCGCCAATTTCGCCTTTCGCCATCCGGGTTATGTAAGCCATATGTTTTCGATGAGCGGCGCATTCAACATTAAAAGTTTTATGGATGGTTTTCACAATGACGATGTGTTTTACAACAGTCCCGAAGATTATTTATACGGATTAAACGACCACGAATTGTGGAATATGGATATTGTCCTGGGCACTTCAAACTGGGACATTTGTTTTGATGCAAATCTTAAATTGAGTAAAGTTCTTAGTGATCGGAATGTACACCATTGGCTCGATGTCCGACAAAACCGCGAACACGACTGGCCGGTCTGGAAAGAAATGTTTCCGCACTATCTTTCAAGAATCAAATTTTTCTAAAAAATATAAAACATAACAACAAGCAACATGAAAAAAATTGGGATTTTATTCGGGATGGAAGATACTTTTCCGCAGGCTTTCATCGACAGGGTCAATTCAAAAAATGAAAAAGATGTCATAGCCGAAGCCGTTTCTATCGACAAGGTCGTTCAGAACAAAGGCGGTGAATATGCCGTGATTATCGACCGGATTTCTCAGGATGTTCCGTTTTACCGCGCGTTCTTAAAAAATGCCGCATTAACCGGAACAAATGTCATTAACAACCCGTTTTGGTGGAGCGCAGACGATAAGTTTTTCAACAACGCTTTAGCGGATGTTCTAGGCGTTCCATTGCCAAATACCGTGATTTTGCCATCGTCGGAACATCCAACGGATACCACTTCAAAATCGTTTCGAAATCTAAAATACCCGATGGATTGGGAAGGCATTTTTGATTACGTAAAGTTTCCGGCTTACATGAAACCTTATGCAGGCGGCGGCTGGAAAAATGTGTACCGATTAGAAAACAAGGAAGAATTCTGGGAAAAGCACCGCGAAACAGGACAACTCGTGATGTTGTTGCAGGAAGAAATTGTTTTTACCGAATATTTCCGTGTGTATTGTTTGGGCCGAAAAGCCGTAAGAATCATGCAGTATGAACCGAGAAATCCGCATCATTTGAGATACGTGATCGACGGGCCGCCTGTTTCAAAAAAACTGCTCGAAACCGTTAAAGATTATACTTTAAGATTGTGTAATGGTTTGGGCTATGATTTCAATACGGTAGAGTTTGCCGTAAGAGACGGAATTCCGTATGCGATCGATTTTGGAAATCCTGCACCTGATGCTGAACTGACATCAGTAGGTCGCGAGAATTTCGAATGGGTTGTTGAAGAAGCTGCTAAAATGGCTATAACTGCCGCCAAAAAGCAAAAGCCGGGGCAAATGAACCTGACCTGGGGAACTTTTATGAAAGATTCTGTTGCATTGGCAAACAAATAATTTGATCGGATCATTGACTAGCCCGGATGGAAGCGGCATCCTTTTTTGCCATCGGTTTTCGTGGCGAAAAAGATACAGCGGACAGCCGGATTAGCTTCAAAAAATAATAATGATGAAAAAATTACCGATTTTTACACTTGGTGTTGAGGAAGAATACCAGATTATAGATCCGAATACGCGTGATTTGCGGTCGCATTTGTCGAAAATTGTTGATGGTGCAAAGATCATACTCAACGAGCAGGTAAAAGCTGAAATGCACCAATCTGTGGTTGAAGTCGGCACCAATATTTGTAAAAGTGTTGCCGAGGCAAAAGAGGAAATTACGTTTCTTCGCCGCAAAATAGTCGAACTTGCAGACAAACAGAACCTGATTGTGGGCGGTGCAGGAACGCATCCCTTTTCAAAATGGCAAGACCAGCCAATTACGGATGATCCGCGGTATCACAATATCGTGAACGAACTGCAGGATGCGGCACGGTCGAATTTGATTTTTGGGATGCATTGCCACGTTGGTATTGAAAATCGTGAAATCGGGCTCCAACTGATGAACCAGGCATGCTACTTCCTGCCGCATATTTTCGCGCTTTCGACCAATTCCCCATTTTGGGAAGGCCGTCAAACCGGTTACAAATCCTTTAGGACGAAAGTTTTTGACAAATTCCCGAGAACAGGATTGCCAGAATATTTTGATTCGGTTGCATCATATGACAATTATCTTGAAACTTTGGTGAAAACCAATTGCATCGATAATCCCAAAAAAATCTGGTGGGACTTGAGGCTGCACCCATTTTACGACACGATAGAATTCCGCATTTGCGACATGAGCTTAACCGTCGAAGAAACGATGTGTATTGTTGCAATTATTCAGGCTATTGTAGCCAAATTATACAAATTGACCTTACAAAACACGAGTTTTAATATCTATCGGATTGCATTGATCAAGGAGAATAAATTCCGCGCTGCGCGTTACGGAATTGACAACCACATGATCGATTTTGGTTTGCAGAAAGAAGTCGAAACCAAATGCCTGATCATTGAATTGCTTGAATTTATTGACGATGTTGTGGATGAGCTCGGAAGCCGTGAGCAAATTAATTACGTTCACGAGATTATGAAAAACGGAACTGGCGCTGACAAACAGCTTGCCGTATTCGAAAAAACCGGCGATCTGACTAAAGTAGTCGACTTTATTACAGGTGAATTTACAAAAGGCATTTAAAGTAAAATTGGTATCTTTGCAGCGATAATTTAACCTACAGTTTTCATTTAAATAACACGCAATGAGTCAGTACCCCATAAAAGTTGCCATTTTAGACATGTATAACGGCGAGCCAAATCAGGGCATGCGATGTATCATCGATATTGTCGGGCGTTTCAATAATATTTTGTCCTTTAAGATTTTTGATGTTCGTGGAAAATCGGAGTTTCCGGAAGTTAAGGATTATGATATTTACATTTCTACGGGCGGGCCGGGAAATCCGCTGATTGGGGACGGAAAATGGGACTTGAAATACTACGATTTCATTGATGCTTTAGTCAAATGGAACGACGAAAAAGACATCAAAAAACACATGATGTTCATTTGCCATTCTTTTCAGATGGCATGCAAGCATTTTGGATTAGCTGAAATTACAAAACGAAACGACACTTCTTTCGGCGTGATGACTGTTCACAAAACCGTCGCTGGTCAAAACGAGCCGCTTTTGGAAGGTTTGGCTGACCCTTTTTACGCAGTAGATTCGCGTGATTATCAGGTGGTACAACCCAATTTAAAGGTATTTTCAGATAACGGCGCGACAATTATTTCGTTGGAAAAAATACGCGACCATGTGCAATACGAACGTGCCATCATGGCCGTCAGGTTTAACGATTATTTCGTGGGTACACAGTTTCATCCTGAAGCCGATCCTGTGAGTTTTGTAGCGAATCTACGCAATAAAGCAGCACGGGAAAAAATCAAGGCAATGAAAGGCAAACGCAAATTCCGAAACATGCTGGAAGATTTGCTTGACGATGAAAAAATTTACAGGACGAATGAAACGATGATCCCAAATTTCCTTCGGATTGCGATCAACGATCTGATTCAAACAAAAAAAATACTGTCTAACTGATTTTAGATTTGCAGTTTCAGATTTGCTATTGTGGCTGAATGCCAAATTTATTGTGAATACTAAAATCTAATATCCGAAACCTAAAGTTCCATGATCCCGAAATACCGCAAATTATTCAACGACAGTTTTAGTGTAGAAAAATATAAGGAATTTCAGGATGATATCGCTTCCGATTTTGATTACTTACCGACTTTCAGAATGGCCGAAACGCCGTTTTTCATCTCGAATGAACTCAAGGCGCAATTGATTGAAGGCTGCAATGATGTCATTAATTTGATAAAACAGGATAATTTTAAAAAGCGAACCGAAAAATCGCTTGAACTCAACCATCAGGTTCCAAATGAAGATGAACACACGACTTTCCTTGCGATCGACTTTGGCGTTTGCGAAGAAGATGGAAAAGTCATTCCGAAACTGATCGAAGTACAGGGATTTCCGTCACTGTTCAATTACCAATACGTTTTATACGACAAATTCAAAAAACATTTTCCATTTCTGGAAGAATTGACGCCGTTTATTGGAGACACAACTCCAGAAGAATACCTGAAAATCGTAGAAGAAGCGATCTGCAACAACCATCCGAAAGAAAATGTGATCCTGCTTGAAATCGAGCCTGAAAAACAAAACACCAAAATTGATTTTTATTACTGCCGCCGCGACATAGGAATCCCGATTGTTTGCATTACTGATCTCGTAAAAAAAGGAAGACAGCTTTTTTATAAAAATGAAAATGGCGATGAGATCCTGGTCAAAAGGATTTACAACCGCGTCATTTTTGATGAGCTTGATTTGCGGAAAGACCTCGACCTTGATTTTAGTTTTTCTGATGATCTCGATGTAGAATGGGCCGGGCATCCAAACTGGTTTTTTAGGATCAGCAAGTTTATTTTACCAATGCTTCAAGGCAAATATTTCATAGAAACTACTTTACTGAGTGATTTAAAAGAAATTCCGGAGGATCTTGAAAATTATGTACTTAAGCCTTTGTTTTCTTTTTCAGGAACTGGTGTAATTTTCCATGTCAAGAAAGAAGACATTGAGGCCGTAAAAGAAAAAGACCTTTATATCCTACAGAAAAAAGTCAATTACATTCCGATCGTGCAATCGCCTGACGGAAAAGTAAAAGCGGAAGTTCGCGTGCTTTGTGTTTGGAAAAAAAATGATCCTTCTCCTACTCTTTTGTGTAATTTGGTTCGGTTGAGCCGAGGCGAAATGATCGGAGTCAAATTTAATAAAGACAAAGACTGGGTGGGCGGGACTTTAGGTTTGTTTGAAAGATAAAGCGCTTATTTTTCTTGCTACAATTGCAAAATCAGTCACCGAATTTCCGTCAGTAGTTTCAGAAACGATTTCTTCCGTTTTTAGTATGGTAAATTTACTTTTTCTCAAAATTTCTGAAAGAAGATCAATTTCATAATAATGCATAAAAATCAGGTCACCGGAACTTCCTTTGCGGAATTCAGATTTATCATAATCGCCTTTTATCGCACTCAGATACAAAACTCCGGATTCGTTCAAAACCGCATGTGCATCTTCTAAAAGTTTCAAAGTTTCCGATTTATTCAAATAAGGAAGGCAAAATCCGCAAATTATCGCATCAAATTTCAAATTCAGGGAATTGATTTTTCGGCAATCCAGCAATTTAAATTCAGCTTCAGGATTGTTGGCTTGTGCCAATGTGATCATGTTTGGTGCTAAATCAGTTGCCGTAATCTTTAATTTAGGGAAATGGTCTAAAACGTATCGTGTAATATTTCCCGGTCCACAAGC
>Ga0247805_1000940_pt1 | contig 14375 bp, 14 predicted proteins | sample UWRJL044104R1_FD_180930 | JGI IMG/M metagenome (GOLD analysis project Ga0247805, IMG submission 180930) | Plant litter microbial communities from Arlington Agricultural Research Station in Wisconsin, United States - UWRJ-L044-104R-1 | ecosystem: Environmental > Terrestrial > Plant litter >... | reverse complement strand
CTGTTCGTCCTTTTTACCGGTAACCCCAACCAGGGAAATACACAGAAACATTAGCGCTGCAAACTTTGGCCACCAGTGATTGGCAAATAACCCTGTCCTGGCGATATTGAAAGCAATCCGGTCTGTTATCCCTGCCGTTAAGCCCCATAGTACAAACGCACGGTAACAGGTTAAGTAGAAATGGATGCACAATATGGCAATACTAATCAGCCTGGTCAAGTCCAGGATTTTTCTCAGTCCCTGAATGTCTTCTCCTGTATTCATAAAGTTATTGTTGATTAAAAACCTAGTTCGGAATGTTGCTGGCTGCCTTTTCTGCGTTTTTTCTTCTTTTTAAGCGTAGGTGCGGGATCGAAATCCGCCTCAGCCAGCAATAGGTCGAGAAGCGTTTCTGTAGTCCTTTTTTCTTTCAGCGCTGAATCCAAAATTCGGTTTTGGTTTAGACCGTGTTCGGCCTGCCCCTGATGATGACCTTGCGCACGTATGGCCATTCGTTCAGCCAGACCACCTTTCGCCTGCCCATTCGCGTAGCTAAAGGTTTCTGCCACTGGCCGGGTAAAACCAAAGAGCTCATCGAAAATCCGCTCACCAGAGTTTTTAAAGGCAACCCGATTGAATTCCCCCATTCGCCTGGAATGCGCGATATTGTTTCCGTCGGAATTGTTTTCGGGACTGAGCTTGATCTTATTGGTAATGTCCTTACGGCTAACTATGATTTGGATGTGCATTTGCTCGCCAGGTTTAAGTTCACCCCTTTTGGACGTCCCATTTTTGACCTCTTTGTCCTTATAGGAATAATACCTGTGGTTTTCCAGTTTACCAAACCAAAGTAAGTCCAGGTTGTCATTGATGCCCTTGCGTTTAAAATTCCTGGCATATTCATCCATCACCTTTATAGCACAGGCTTTCAGCTGATCCTTTGCGCCTTGTTCGCCATATATAGCTTTTAAATGGGCAATTTCCTTTTGACTCGGACTGATGTTGAGCAGAAAGAATTTTGCCTCGTGCTTACCTAACTTCGCTTTATTCTGATCCATGCGGTTTCTGATCAGTACAGGTTCATATCCCGCTCCAAGACCGTTGAACCAAGGTTCAGCTGAAGCCATTTTGTATAACCGGTTCTCCTTCTCCAGGTAATGCACCAGCTGTCCGCAACTGCCTTTATTTCCGTTTTGGTCTTTGTCTTTCCCATCGGTAATCTTCAGAAACATGATTAAAGATTTTCCACCTGTTTGCGAACCCGATCCACCAATTCTTCCTTTTCTCTGGCCTTGAACGATCCGAGCTCTTCCCTTGCTTTAATGTAGCCCTCCAGAATTTGGAGCATTTTGATCTTCAGCTTAGCCTTGGTCTCCATCTGCTGGTACAGCAACTTGATCAGCTGGTCTGTCTCCGCAAATTTCTCTTCCTGGGTCAACTGGTATTTGAGGATGGTTTTGTTGGCTCCCAAAACCTGTTCATTAAAGAACCGGACAATATCTTTTTGGTTGACCAGCATCTTGTCCATGGCTTCCTTCATGGGAATGAGCAGCAGATCTTCCTGATTTTTAATGAACCCCACGTAAGTCCTATGGCTTTTAACCAGGGTACTTTTTAGGATGTCGTCATTCAGATCAGTCGGGTCCTTCTTATTTTTGTAGAAGTAATCCACCATTTGGCTAAACAGAGTCCGTCTGCTCCTGCCCAAAGACTGTGAGATCTTGTTGAGTTTCTGATCAGTCGATCTGGAAAATTTAACGGTCTTCAAATTTTCTATTCTTTTGATTTGCTCCTCTTCCATAAACTTAAAGTTGCTAATGCAGGTTCCCATTGGGGGATCGTTTTTCTAGTCTTAAACCTGCTTCAGACAGGCAAAGAATCCCCGGAGGATTCTACAATGCCCCAATGCAACGCATAGGGGCACAAGTAAGGCTCTGCCTAACTTCCGCTTGCTCCTTCTTTTTGAAGAAAGAAGGACGACCGCCGGGAACCGAAGGCGGTGCAGTTAAACCAGAAGAGTTCGTTTGGTACAGGGCTCAGTCACCTATAACATTACCTTCAACAACAGCATCAACCAGAATCGGCTTACCATTTTGATTGGCCTCAACCGTCAAATGCATCGTTGAACCAAAAGGCACAAAACGTACTTCTGTTTCGCCTGCCAGATAAAGCCCATCTTCGCCTGGTTTCTTATACACAGAAAGACTGATTTTTTTAAGTGAACCTTTGATGGTAAAAAAGCAGTTGACCGCCATGTAGGTTTTTGACCATAACATAAAATCCAGTTTAGCTTTATAACTACCCAGTGGCACATCTTCCTTGTAATAAGAATAATTTTTAGGCTCATACCCTGCTTCTAAAGCTGGGAAGAATTCCATTACTGTTGTTTCTCTGTTCATCACTTTTTGAATTTGTTTATACAAAAATCCAGAGTATGGAATGCGGTACATCCCATATGGGATAATTAATTGGTGAAGCAGTCTTTTTACGGCTTTAACACAGATCAAAGGCCATATACCTCAATTTGGAAACACGATTATCCACCTTGAAATCCCATATGGGATTAGTTGTAATCCAATTTAATAATTATTGCGAAAAACGATTCTTATGGAAAATAACGACGTAAAGCAGCTTAAGAAAAAAGAACAAGCTATACCTGTAAATCATACAAAAATCTTAGACCACCTACCTCCAAAAGTTAAGAAAGTACTGGAACAAAGTGAATATACCTATAGCGAAAGTGAACAAATTTTACTAACTTTATTAGCACAAATCATAGTAGAAATCATCATAAAGGAGGACATATGAATGCTATCGGTTACTTAAGATTGAGTACAAAAGATCAATCTAAATCTCTTGAATATCAAGAATCAACTATTCGGGAATATTGCAGGAGAAACGATTTAAATGTTATTGCCATTTTTAGTGACAATGGCCAGGACAGTTACACATTTGACCGGCCGGATTATCGTGCGCTGGAAAATTTTATAAAAAAATATAAAGGCGAATGTCAATACTTAATTGTTTTGGATCACGATCGGTTGAGCAGGAATCTTCCTGAAGCCTTAATGAAAATCGCTGAGCTGGAAAATCATCATGGTGTTAAAGTTTTATCAACTAATGAACGTCTTGATTTAGATTCTTCAGATCCTGATGTCTTCATGAAACGGGCATTTGATTATATGATTGCCAATAGAGAATTATATACCATTAGAAATAGAACCCGGCAAGGTGTTCGAAATGCTATGGAAAATGGCCGTTACCTAGGCCGACCTCCTTTTGGTTACCGAAATATCATCGGGACAAAGAAAAATGAGATTGAAATCGATGAAAAGCGGGCACCTATTATAGAAAAGATTTTTAGAGATTATTTACTTGGAATCCCCCCATATATAGTGGCAAAAAACGCAAAAGATATGGGCTTTACACTAAGCGGTAATGGAGCAATACATAAAGTACTACAAAATCATTTGTATGCCGGCCTAATCAAAGTTCCTGCGTTTAAAGATCTTCCTGAAAAGTATGTAAAGGGTATCCATAAACCCATCATTTCAGAAGCAGAATTCTGGCTTGCCCAAAAGTTGCTTAGTAACAAACGACCTACAAAAATGCGCTCATGCGAGGATTTCCCTTTAAGAGGAGTATTGAAGTGCTGGTGTGGGCTTAGCATGACTGCAGGGTGGTCTAAAGGTAAAAAGGATTACTATTTATACTATCGATGCCTTACCCATACCAACGTTAACATTCCCGGCCCCAGATTACATGAAGAATTTGACCGCTTAATTAAAGAATTCAGTTTTAGTAGAGAGCACGTTGATTTGCTTCTTAATTTTTCAAAAGTATTATTAGAGGAACCACGGCTACAAAGACAGGAAAGAATAAATGGGAAGGTAATGGAACTAGGGATAATAAAGGAGAAAATAGCCAGTTTGGAAGAGAAATTCATGAATAACGAAATCGCAAGCTCAACTTATAATACTTGGTTTAAAAAATATCAAGAGGAAAAAAGTCAGATTGAACGGTCTTTGAAAGATAAAAAAGTTATCCCAGTTAGAACATTTGAGTTCTATTTACCCATGTTGACCAATCTGTTTGGAATTTATGAGAAGTGCAACGTTTACCAGAAACATGCAATTGTTAGGGCGGTGTTCAAAGATAATCTGGCATACGGTGGGGGTATGTTTAGAACACCTTTCGTCGACCCATCACTAGCACACAACCTGCTGAATATCAGCAAAAAAGGGCTGCTTTTTTACGAGCAACCCTTACAAGATTCTGACAATTTTCTGTCTGGTGTCCCCGACGAGATTCGAACTCATATCGTTGGTACCGGAAACCAAAATTCTATCCATTGAACTACGGAGACAGGAGCGCAAATATAGGATTCATTTATTAAAAATCAATATTCTGTTTACTTTACATTGAAAACAATTAAAACATCACCCCAAGCAAGTGCTACTTTACCTGTTTTTGCTATCGTAAACGTCATTTTTTCGGTGAATGCACTGGCTTTACCTGGCTTTACTTTAAAGCGAATGGCATCTTCAGCCTCGCTGTATTGCGTTCCAGATTGTTTCCAGGTTTTATTGATGATTATGGTCCATTCCTTTTCTCCAGGAATAGAATATAAACTGTATTTACCTGCAGCAAGTACCTTTCCTTCTACTTTAACATCTTTACTTACTTCAAAAACTGTGGCTTCATTGGCACCTGTACGCCAAACCTGACCATATGGCGCGATTTCTTTTCCAATGGTACGTCCCTTAACAGAAGGCTGACTGTAATCAATAGTCAATGTAGCTCCAGAACTTAATGTTTCTGTAACTACGGCCGGTGGGCTCGCTCTTTTGCTTTTATCCTGCTGGGCAGAAACGGTGTTTGTGGTAAACAGTGCTAAAAAGCACGCTAGTACAAGAATTTGTTTCATGATGATTTTATTTTTTTCCCTAATATGCAGAAAATATTTTTCTTAGCCTTGTCACTAACGCTGATATTCACCAAAATCAATGCCGCATTGTAAGAAAAAACCGTATAAAAATTCTATTTTTAGCAGGGTAAAACTACTCCATTATGAATAAGACACTTCCTATAATAGTTGCACTGCTACTTTGTAAAAGTTTAAATGCACAAGAGAAAAAACAACAAGTTGCTTTAACAGTTGCCGATAAGACAATTTCATGGGCCGATATGCGCCTTGATCTGGGCGCTGATGGATTACCAGCCATGGTACGCATAGACACTGGAAAACTTTTCACAGAACCAGTTCATTTTCACACGGTAAAATCGTCTACACATAAAGATGTAAAATGGACGACTACCGAAGTTGTATTTAGTAAAAAACAACCAAAATTGGTACAGTGGACGGCGAAAAACACTTCCGATAGTTTAACCATGACGATTAAAGGCACTGTCAAGCCTGACGGAAATATCCTATACCAGGTAAGCATAGCAGCCCTGGGAGACATCAACCTGGACAATGTACGCCTACACCTCCCATTTACACCCGCAGCTGCCAAATTTGTACGCGATGCAGGTTTTGAAAGAACTTTAAGACCAGAAATGATCGACTGGAAATGGAGCAACAACAAACATATGACTGCTGAATGGTTGGGTAATGACCAGGGCGGACTGAGCTTTAAGCTGACCAATCAAAAGAATGACGCCAGTCCTGAAAGCTGGGCCAACCATGGCCAGGGTGGCTATACGGTGGCGCAAAAAGGAAGTGCCATACTCATGGATGGCTATAGTGGTACACACCAGCTAAAAAAAGGTGAAATACTAGATTATAGTTTCGAGCTTAAATTAAACTCTGGTACCTTAGCGGCCAGATAAAGTTCCAAAAAATAAACAGATGAAATTCAATCCAATTGCCTTTGTTGTAAATATTGCATTGCCACTTGCTGTAGGGGCAATTGGTGCGTTTTTCACAGCATCCAGCGTTAAAACCTGGTACTTAACCTTAGCAAAACCCGCTTTTAATCCGCCAAACAGTATCTTCCCACCGGTCTGGACCAGCATTTTCATTCTGATGGGTATTTCAGCGTACCTGGTTTGGCAAAGACGGGATACCATTGTGCATTTCCCACGTACCATCGCCATTTACTTCATTCAGCTCATCCTGAACCTGATGTGGTCTTTTATATTTTTCTATACCCATCAAATTGGCGTAGCCCTGATCGAAATTATGTTCTTGTTGGTCGCTATCGTCATCAACGCCATTGTGTTTTACAAGATCAACAAATTGGCCGGACTGCTTTTTATCCCCTATATTTTATGGGTTAGTTTTGCGACAGTACTTACTTATAATATCTTCACTTTGAACTAATTTACCTATTTTAGAATGTGACTATTTCAAAATTCATACCGCTGTGCTTCCTTATTTTTTTAGCATTTCAACTGCATGCTCAAAAAGTTGGTCTCGTATTGAGTGGTGGTGGAGCAAAAGGATTGGCACATATTGGTGTTTTAAAGGCCCTGGAAGAAAACAACATCCCGATCAACTACATCACCGGTACTTCTATGGGTGGAATCGTTGGGGCTATGTATGCTGCAGGCTACTCGCCTACTCAAATGGAAAAAATTGCTTTGAGCACTGATTTTCAGGATTGGGTGAGCGGTCGTTTTAAAAGCGATTACAGTTTCTTTTTTCAGAAAAAGAGTGTCAACCCTTCCATCTTAACCGCAAAATTATCACTTGATACCAGCTTGCGCGTAAGCTTCCGTTCCAACCTGGTCAATGACATCCCCCTGAACTTTGCCTTACTGGAATTATTTTCGCAAGCTTCGGCCATTTCCAAAGATAACTTTGACAATCTTTTTGTCCCTTATCGCTGTATGGTGTCGGATGTACTATCGCAAAAAAGCATCACTGTAAAAAAAGGAAGTTTGGCCGAAGCGGTCAGGGCAACCATGACCGTACCTTTGATTTACAGACCAATAAAACTTGATGGTAAGTATGTATTTGACGGCGGCCTATACAATAACTTTCCTGCCGACGTCATGAAAGAAGAGTTTCAACCAGACGTTATGATTGGTGTTAACGTATCTTCAAAAACATACAATGAATACCCCAAAAGCCAGGATGAGCGCTTAATGAACAGAATTATGGTTTTTATGTTCTTATCTAAATCAGACTCTACACTGATTGGCCCTAAAGGCGTTTACATCCAGCCTAAAGTAAGAGCATACAGCGTAACCAATTTTAATCCGGTAAAAGAACTCATCCAACAGGGTTATGATGCGGCTATGGCAGATATGGAACAGATTAAGCTCAAGATTGGAAGGAAAGAAAATCCGACAGCGCTGGCCATCCGCAGAAATGAATTTAACAACAAAAAACCAGACCTTGTATTCAGCAACATCACGGTAACCGGGGTAAATACACAGCAAAAGCGCTACATTGAGCGTTTATTTAAAAGTGACCAGGCAACTTTTAACCTGGCCGATATTAGGCAAGGCTATTACAAATTGGTTGCAGATGAGACTTTTGAAACCATTTACCCTAAAATATCCTATGACCCGGTTGCCGACATCTATAATTTTGACATCCAGATCCAACCGAGAAAAAGTCTGAAAATCGACTTTGGAGGCAACATCTCCACCCGACCGATCAGCAATGTGTTTTTAGGACTGCAATACAATTATTTGAACAGAAAGGCTTATACTTTTGGGGCAAGCCTCTATTCAGGCCGTTTCTATGAGTCGGTACAGCTTAGCGGACGTATAGATTACCCCTCAAGATTGCCCCTCTTTCTGGCAGCAGAAATGACTTACAACCATTTTGATTATTACAATACCAGTTCTATTTTTATCGAGAACCCTCATCCCATGTATATTGAACAGGGCGATCGCAAAATAGAGCTAAAAATGGGGCTACCGTTAAACAGAAATGCAAAAATAACTTTGAGCAGCGCTTTTGTGAACAATACAGACCGCTACAGCCCCAACAATACCTTTTCTGTAGGAGATATCCTGGATCGCACGGTTTTGAACGGCTCAATATCCAGCCTGGCCTTTGAACAAAACACCTTAAACCGGAAACAGTATGCAACCAATGGCAGGCATTTTTTGCTTAGTGGCAGCTATTTTGCTGGCAGGGAAAGTTATATGCCAGGTAACATCAGTCCCGCCAACAATGCAGCAATAAGCAAGACAGAAGTGAATAAACAGTTCAGGCAATGGATTAACCTGAAAATGAGCGAAGAGAATTATCCCATACACATTCGTAAATATACCCTGGGGTATTTACTGGAAGCGGTATATTCCAACCAGCCGCTATTCTCCAATTATTACTCCACCGTACTTGCTGCGCCCGCATTTTATCCTTTGCAGGATAGCCGATCTTTATTTCTGGAAAACTTTAAAGCAACCAGTTACCTTGCCGGAGGCATCAAACACATCTACAACCTGAAACGGAATATGGACCTGAGGGTAGAAGCTTATACCTTTTTGCCTTACCGGGAATTTGAGCTGAGCGGCTTCCAGGGCGTAAAACATAAAACTTCATTTACTAAAATCCACTATGCAGCTACTGCAGGCCTCGTATACCATACACCGGTAGGGCCAATAAGCCTGAGTTATAATTTATACGATGATCCCGTAAAAAGAAACGGTGTTTTGCTACATTTGGGCTATCTTATTTACAACAAACGATCTTTAGAATGATCCCGCATAAGTTCACATACAAAAAAACAAATGATGGGCAAGCCACACTTAAAAACACCATTTTTACAATGAAAACGACATATACCCTGTTCCTGTTATTGCTGATCAGCCTTGCTGGCTTTGCTCAAAAAGCCGACATCAATAATTTTATTGTAAAAGAAAGTCTGCTAAAAAACAGCAAACTGGCGATTATCGCTGCCGATTCATTGAACAATCCCCTGGAAAAAATTAACGGGACCTATACATTTACAGTCAGTGGATTTACACAACCGGTAAGTTTCCATGACGGAGTAGCGATATTACCAATGCAATTGGAACGGTCAGCCTTTGTATACATTAAACACCAGAATGATTCGGGTACACACAGCAAATTGCTTTACGTATACAAAAAAGACGGCACCCTAAACCCTTATGCCATAAACAGCATGTGGCTGATTCTTTTTCCGGCCTTAATTGTTTTCTTCGCTTTTGCGTTTAGAAAGTTTATCCTCTATGCTGTGATTATTCTGGTCATATTTATTTATTTCAACCACAGCAATGGCCTGAGCATTCCAACCTTCTTCGAAACGATTTTTGATGGTTTAAAACGCATGTTCTAATCCCTTAGAAAGGCATACCAATGCCAAAATTGTATTGAACAAAACGATAGTTATCCGGTGAATTCCTGACGCTGTAAGCATCTTTAAATGCTTTACCTCCCGACAGGAATTTGCCAATAACCCATTGATCATCGCCTTCAAACTGGGGGTCCTTGATCTTTAAGCCAATATCAAACCGGAAGACAAAGTACTGCACATCATACCTGAACCCCATTCCGGTACCTATTGCAATCTGGCTGCCCAGCTTTTTAAAGTCGAATTTGGACTTCGGAATACTGGTCTGGGAGATGTTCCAGACATTACCCATGTCTAAAAAAACAGCGCCTTTTAACTTACCACCAATAAATTTGTTAACAAGTTTATAGCGGTATTCAAAATTAGCTTCGGCATGCATTTCACCCAATTGATCCAAACCAAAAGCCGCCTTACGTTGGGCTGTAGTTTTTAATGTATCTGCCCGATTGTAATTTCCTGGCCCCAGTGTTCTGGCCTGCCAGGCCCGTACACCACTAGACCCGCCTGCATAGAACAGTTTTTCAAAAGGAATATCGGTTGAATTTCCATACGCATAACCGATACCCGTATTTAGTCGCGCTACGAATTGTTTATCGCCACCCAGATTTTTATACCATCGGACATCGAACTCCGGTCGGATATATTGCAGATACTGAACCCCAAGTAAGGTACCGTAGTCCTTATTTTTAGCATCGTGCTTCACACCAAAAATCCTGGAAGCTAAATTGATGGTATTACCTGCGACATCCAGATTACCCCGGAAATAAACGAAACTGCTATTGGTCAATAGTTTATCAGCATTCAGTGAATAGGTATATTTACTACCTATGGTAATGGTTCTGCGATCCAGCAGCAGTAAATTGTATACATTTAAAGCCAGTAGCGAATAGTACTGACTGGTGGTATCATTCCGGTCAAACAACAATCTGCCAAAACGGTATTCAAGATTTAAGGGGGTCAGGGAATGAAGTTTAGACTTTGTTTCTACAAATTCATATGTGAAAGAAGACAAGATTACCTGACGTTGGAAAACACCCTTTTGCAGTGCATATACGTAACTTGTAGAAAAAACTGTATGCGGCATCCCTCCTTTTCCCGTCACATATTTTGAGAAAACCGGCGCCATCAGACGCGGAACAGATAAACTGGCACTAAGTGAAAAATCCCGTTGATAAATTTCTTTAAAAATAGATGTACCCTGACCAATACGTGACTGGAGTCCGCCCTTAACCTGAAAGTCAAAACGTTCTGCACCTCTAAAGAAATTATTATTGCTATAGGTATTACTTAAGTTAAAACCCACTGTTCCGGCATTGAACGGCACCTCACCCTCAATCCGGTTACTCATTATTTTTTGCGGGGTAAGCTGGATCACCGGGTTAACTGTATCTGAGCTATCCTTGCCCTTGTTATATTCGATTTTCACGTTTTTGAACACATTAAGTTCATACAAACGATCATAGGTTATATTTTCGTTTCTAACATCATACTGTTCGCCCTCACGTAAAAAATTATATCTGGTAATCGGGTTTCTCCTGAATTTTTTAGACAGGTCGGTAAACCTCACGCCCCGAAATATCCTTGGGTTCATTGGAAACTCAGTACTCGGAAAGCCATCTGCATTTGGTGCAATGATGATATTGGTTTCGCCAATATGGTATTTCTTATGTTCGGGCTTGTCCATCGGGTTATCAATAAACAGGGTTACGTTGGCCTTACTTTTATTCAAGTTAGAGTCTACCGCAAACTTGATGTATGGACGGGCAAAATCATAATACCCATTTTGTCGGATGACCTGGTAAATCTGGTCTCGTTCATAAGCCAGCGAATCGTCGTCATACCGCATCCCGGCTTTTAAATGCGTAAATTCTGATTTGTTTTTTAAATAAATCGCTTTCAGGGCGCTATCCGGAATATCATATTTTACATCGTTGATGGCGAAAGCAGGGCCCGTATTTGCAGTAAAGACCACAGCAGCACGTTTATCTTTAACCTCGATATCAGCTTTCACTTTAGCCTTAAAATACCCCTTGCTTGCCAGGTATTTTTCGATCTGGCTTCTCGAAATTTCTACCAGGGTACTATCCAGAATAGGTGGTGGAGTGCCTAAGGGTCGGATGTTATCGGTTTTGTATTTCCCATCCTTGGTATTAAACATGTTGTAGATGATTACATTGATACCAATTTTTGCTGTCGGCCTGATGTCTTTTTGCACATAATTGTAAGCTTCCTCCTCAAATTCCTTTTTGATGCTATCAATTTTAACTTTCTTAACGATTGATTGATAGTCTGCTATATACTGTGTTGATGAACATGCTGTAACAAAAACAATAATAAATAGTAATATTGCATAGAACTGGACATGCTTTTTATAATTAGAATATGCTTTCAAAATCTCAGATAGGTTTTATAAAATCGTTACATCAAAAAAAGTACCGCAAAGAAAGTGGGATTTTCATCATTGAAGGGATAAAATCTATTGTAGAATTTATCCAGTCAAATTACCAGATTCACAGCATATATTACTTGCCACAATATCGGTCTTTACTGCCAACTTTACCCGCAAATATAAATTTATTTGAAGTAAACAACGCTGAACTGGACAAGATTAGTACATTACAGGCTCCACAAGGCATATTGGCCCTGGTTAGAATCCCGGAGGCCTCAGTATTTAGTCCTGAAAAACTAAAAGATACTTTTACCCTGGTACTGGATGGTGTACAAGATCCAGGCAACCTGGGAACCATTATCCGCACTGCCGATTGGTTTGGCTTTAAACAAATCCTGTGTTCTTTAAATACCGTTGAAGCCTACAACCCCAAAACCGTACAGGCGACTATGGGTTCGCTCAGCAGAATCCAGATTTGGTACGAAGATTTGCCATTGGCCTTAAAAACAAGTCCGGTTCCCTTATTTGGCGCAGTGCTCAATGGACATAGTGTCTATAAAACCAGTTGGGGCAACGAGGGTCTGGTCATTTTAGGCAACGAAGGGCAGGGAATCAGTACTGAAGTTTTAAAATTAATTACGCAGCCGGTAACCATCCCACGCATTGGAGGCGCTGAGTCATTGAACGTTGCGGTATCCGCAGCAATATTATGCGCAGACATTAGCAGAAATTTGCAAAAATAAATTGCATACTAAGTTATTATTGCTATTTTTGCAACCTGAATTTCAAGGTCGAGTGGCCGAGTGGCTAGGCAGAGGTCTGCAAAACCTCCTACAGCGGTTCGAATCCGCTCTCGACCTCCAGATTTTTTTAAATTAAAAACATAAAGTACCAAATCATGGCAGTTACCAGATTAAAGAGAAAAGACAGAAGAAATAAAACTTTCGCAAAATTAGATGTGAAAAACTTAAAACTTGCTACTAACATCGAGTTAGGAAGCCGTTCTAAGCAATCTACTAAAGATCAATTGGCAAAAAACAACGCTGTTCTTGCTCAATTGACTGCAAAAGGATAATCTTCTTTTAAAAGGAATTAAGAGCACTCCTGATTCAGGGGTGCTTTTTTTATATCTGCCAGGCTATTCCATTCATGTTCCATATTGGTCATCAATAACGCATTGTCAAATTGTACGGAACCTTTGGGAAATACAGCTTCATCTTCAAAAAAAGAAGAACTGACCCTGCTCACGGTTAAAGGACTTACTTGCCAGTTGTAAACATCAAGCTCCAGCCCCTCATACTTATCCCCATTCGGAGAATAACCAATTGATCCATTTTTCATAAATGCTGAAGCATTTTCCAAACTTTCAAAAATAGAATCGGAGGCAAAAGCTTCGCTTTCCCTGGCGTCAATGGAAATAAAGGTTTGATCAGAACTGACAAAACCAATATGATAATGATCTTCATTTTCCTGAACGTCAAACTTAGCTAGATAATGCTTTCCTGGAAATAGTCTTCCACCTACCAGATGGTTAAACTTCAAAGAAGTATCTCTTCTAGGTACATAAACTCCTTCTTTTCGTTCCCCATTTTCCAACCATTCAACAGCGATCCGATGGGCACCATTTTCAGATGAAATACCCATACAATCCGGCATACCTTTTGGCTTAACATCCTTAAGCCTGATCAGGCAAATGCCAACGATAGCTTTGCCTTTGTACAACTTGGGCGTAAACTGCGCTGGTAAAACTTTGCGTACATCATCCGGATCCGCTGTAAAATTGATCAGAATACGTCGTTCTATATATCCGTGTATTACAGGAAGTTTCATAAGGAGCAAATTAGCCATTTATTCAGCAACCTTCATATCATATTTCTGATACATAACTGAAATTTAACTTATTTTAATAATAAGTTGTTTCTTCGGAGATTTGTGTTGTCTAAATAAAATTAAGATGAACACAATCACAACACCTATAAAAACTTCAGCCTCAGAGACTGCAAGCATTTCAACCAGAAAAGGTCTTCCCGCCGCATTATGGGCGCTAACAATCAGCGCCTTTGCCATAGGAACAACAGAATTTGTAATCGTAGGTTTATTGCAAACTGTAGCCAAAGACCTCCAGATCTCCATTCCTTCAGCAGGCTTACTCGTCAGCCTGTACGCCATTGGAGTTGCCATTGGCGCCCCGATACTGACAGCACTAACCAGTAAAGTACCGAGAAAAAAATTATTAATTTCACTAATGGCACTATTTATCATTGGAAATGGACTGGCATCGATAGCCCCTGGCTTTATTACATTGGTGATGTCCAGAATTGTTACCGGCTTTGCCCATGGTGTTTTCTTTTCCATTGGCGCTACGATAGCGGCCTCTTTGGTTCCTGCAGAAAAAAGAGGATCTGCCATTGCCATCATGTTTGCAGGACTCACAGTAGCCATTGTAACTGGTGTTCCCCTGGGAACCTATATCGGTCAGCAATTTGGATGGAGAGCCACCTTTATTAGCGTTGCTTTACTGGGAGCAATTGGAATGATTGCAGCGTTGATCCTGGTTCCAAATCACTTAAAAAATGAACAACCCGCCTCGCTGGAAATGCAGTTGAAAGTGATTACCAACCCGCGACTCTTACTTGCTTTTTTAATGACTGCCTTAGGTTATGGTGGAACATTTGTTGCTTTCACCTATTTGTCACCAATTCTACAACAAATTACAGGCCTGTCAGAAT
>Ga0247805_1000936_pt1 | contig 14402 bp, 20 predicted proteins | sample UWRJL044104R1_FD_180930 | JGI IMG/M metagenome (GOLD analysis project Ga0247805, IMG submission 180930) | Plant litter microbial communities from Arlington Agricultural Research Station in Wisconsin, United States - UWRJ-L044-104R-1 | ecosystem: Environmental > Terrestrial > Plant litter >... | reverse complement strand
TCGCCAGGATGTCGCCGAAGAGGATGGCGGTGAGGTCGGTGGCGAAGCTGCGGGAGTGCGAGACGATGATGACGCCGAGGGCGAGCATGCCCACGAAGAGCAGGCCGATGCTGGTGTCGTTCGAGATGCGTCCGCGGCGGGAGACGAGGCCCACGCCGGCGCTCATCACGATCGCGCTCGCCGCCGCCCCGGCGATCACGGGCAGTCCGAGCAGGCCGGCCGCGGCGACGCCGGGGAGCATGCCGTGCGCCATCGCCTCGCCGAGGAAGGCCATGCCGCGGATCACCACCCAGGTGCCCACCACGGCGCAGATGGCCGCGACGAGCAGGCCGCCGCCGAGGGCGCGCAGCATGAAGTCGGTGGAGAAGGGATCGAGGAGCCAGGTCACAAGCACCGACCCTACATGAGAACGATAATCATGTGGGTTATGGTAGAGACGTGCTCCTCCCCACCGCAGAACCTCCGCCCACCGCCAGCGCCGCGCTCGCCGCGGTGCACGACATCCACGTGCGGCACGGCGAGGTGCACGCCCTGCGTGGCGTGTCCATCGAGCTGCGCGGGGGCGAGGTGCTCGCCCTCGCCGGGCACAACGGCTCGGGAAAGTCGACACTGCTGTCGGTGCTCGCGGGAACCCTGGCGCCGGACTCCGGCAGGGTGCGGCGCGGGTCGCGCACGGCCTTCGTGGTGCAGCGCAGCGAGGTGCCGGACGCTCTCCCGCTCACCGTGCGCGACGTGGTGCAAATGGGGCGCTGGGCGCAGCGCGGGGCCTGGCGCAGGCTCAGCCGCGACGACCACGCCATCGTCGCCGAGAGCATCGGCGCCCTCGGCCTGGGCGGACTCGAGCGCCGCCCCCTCGCGAGCCTCTCCGGCGGGCAGCGCCAGCGCGCCCTGGTGGCGCAGGGCCTGGCCCAGCGCGCGGGCATCCTGCTGCTCGACGAGCCGACCGTCGGACTGGACGACGAGGCGCACGACCTCATCTCCGCCGCCATCGCGCGGGAGGCGGCACGGGGCGTGGCCGTCGTGCACGCGACGCACGACGCAGGGGCCATCCGTCTCGCCGACCGCGTCATCCGCTTGCAGGCGGGCGTGGTCGTCGCGAGCTGACGGCAGCGCGGGCTGCGACCCGGCCTGCGCGCCCGATTATCGCCCGCGCGCTCGAATGTTCGCCCGCGCGGGCGAGAAACCGCCGCGCCCGTTCCGACCCGACCGCGTCGCTACCCCCGGCGCCCCACCTCGGCGATGATCGCCGGCAGCACCCGCCGCATGTACGGCGCCCAGAGCGCGGCGACGATCGCCCGTACGATCCAGCCGCGCCCGGGCAGTGGATGGAAGGCGTAGGTCCAGCGGATGCGCGTGGCGGCACCCGACGACCCCTCCGGTGTGAAGGTCCATTCCGCGCGAGCCCCGGAGACGAGTCGCCCGAACAGCTTCTCGAACCCGCTCAGGTCGTAGCCGAAGAAGACGCCCGGCTCGCTCTGCGTGATCGTCTCGACCACGTGGCCGCCGTCCGAGAGGTCGAGGGTGCGCGTGGAGCCGACCACGTCCCACTCCTGCGGCTGGTGCCGCACGCCGACCACGGCCGGCAGTGGGCCGAAGCGCGGGTAGAACTCGGTCGGGGAGGTCTGCAGGGCGATGTTCCACGCGCACAGGGCGCTGGCCCCGGCCACGCCCTCGACGGCCGCGCGGGCGGGAATGGATGCTGCGGAACGTGTCATGCCGGGTATTCGGAGCGGACCGCGTGGGCGGCAGGTCGGGCATCGGTGTTCGACCCGGCCGCGCGGAATCGGCGAAATACAAGATCTATTCGGCGCCGCGTGCGGGGGAGTTAACTGGCCGCGAATTCCGAGTCCGACACAAGGGGGTCGCCGTGCGCGCCAACGCGAGACTGTTCTGGCTCCTCGCCGGATTCTTCATCCTGCTCGCCGTGGTCTACACGGTGTGGTCGTTCCTCTTCGACACGCAAGACCTCGCGACGACGGCGAGCATCACCGGCTTCGGCATCGACTGGGTCGGCACGGTCGCTCTCACGCTCGCCGGCATCGCGTCCGCGCTCATCGCCTTCTATGTGGGGCGCACGCACGCGGCCCAGGGCGGGGAGCTGCCGGAGGACCGCGTCGACGCGAACATCGACGACGGGGATGCCGAACAGGGCTTCTTCAGCCCGTGGAGCTGGTGGCCGATCACGATGGCCGCCTCGCTCGGACTGGTGTTCCTCGGGCTGGCGGTCGGATTCTGGCTGGTGCTGCTGGCGCTCCCGCTGCTGGCGATTGCCGTGACCGGCTGGGTCTACGAGTACTACCGGGGGTACTTCGCGCACTGACCCGTGTGCGACGAACGACTGAGTGCACGCGCCCGGGGCGGGCGCGTGCACTCCTCTGTCGGGCAGATGACTACTCGTTGATCGCCGCGCGCAGGGCGGCCGCGGCCTCGGCGGGGTCGGTCGCCGAGTAGATCGCGCTGCCGGCGACGGCGACGGATGCTCCGGCCGACTGCACCGACGCGATGGTGGCGAGGCTGACGCCACCGGCAACCGAGAAGTCCACACCCGACTCCGTGCCATCCGTCAGAAGCGTGTCGAGGCTGAAGCCGTCCTCGGCCTGCTCGTCGAGACCGGCGTGCATCTCGACGAACTGGGCACCGAGGGCGATGACCTCGCGGGCGCGGCCGGACTTGTCCTTCACACCGATGAGGTCGACGACGATTCCCTTGCCGTGCTTGGTCGCCGCGGCGACCGCTCCGACGATGGTGCTGTCGCCGGCGGTGCCGAGAACGGTCACCAGGTCGGCTCCGGCCGAGAAGGCGATGTCGGCCTCGAGCTCGCCGGCGTCCATGGTCTTGAGGTCGGCGAAGACGATCTTGTCGGGGTGGGCGTCCTTGATCGCGGTGACGGCGCGCAGGCCCTCCGCCTTGATCAACGGGGTGCCGAGCTCGATGATGTCGACGTAGGGGGCGACCTTGCCGGCGAGGGCGAGCGCGTCGTCGGTGGTCAGTACGTCCATTGCTACCTGGAGCTTCATGGGGAATCTGCTTTCTGTTGTGGTGAGGGGAGTCATTCGAGATTGGAGTGGCTGGGCCAGAGGTCGTCTGCCGAGCGGCCGGACGCCTGCCAGAGGTCGTGGAACAGGGCGTCGCCGATCGTGACCACCGCCTGCTCGAACAGGCTGCCGGCGTACTGGGCCGAGGCGGTGCCCGCGCGGTCGAGCTTCTTCGCGGCGGGCACGGCGATGGTGACGGTCGCGAGCCGCGCGAGCGGCGACTCGGCGTCGGTGGTGAGCGCGACGATGGCGGCACCCAGGTCGTGGGCGGTCTCGGCGGCGCGGAGGATGCCCGCGGTGGTACCGGATCCGCTGGCCACCAGCAGCAGGTCGCCCTCCCGGATCGCGGGCGTGGTCACCTCGCCCACCACGTGCACGGCGAGGCCGAGGTGCATCAGCCGCATGGCGGTCATGTCCAGCGCGATCCCGGAGCGGCCGGCACCCAGCACGAAGATCCGCTCGGCGGCCGTGATGGCGGCCGCGGCGGCGTCGAGGGCGGGATCGGAGGCGAGCGCCGCGGTGACGCGGGCGTTCTCGGCGGCGATCAGGGGCAGGGCTGCGGAGGGCATGTATCCCATGCTCGTCGGTCGCTTTGCGCCCGGTGGCCCACCCGTCGGGCGGTTTGCCCCACCCATAGGGATAGGGTGAGCGGATGTCTGCGCCCGATACCGCCCACCCGCTCGACCTCCTCCGGGGCACCCGCTCGGTGCTCGAGCACTCCCTGCTCGAGATCGCCGGCGCCCTCTCGGCCCTGCTCGCGCCGCTCGTCGGGCACAGCGCGCTGGTCATCTTCACGGAGGACTGCACCGGCCGGCCGCAGAAGAAGGCCGGACTGGCCGCGATCACCGAGACGGTGACCATCGCCGAGCTCGACGTGCTGCGCGACGCGGTGACCGACGCGCCCCGGCTGCTGCCCGACGCGGTGATCGGCGGCGCCCGCCGCGAGGCGCTGGTCTGGCCCTCGCGAACCGGGGCGATCCTCGTTCTCGCAGACCCGGCATCCGCTGACCACACGGGGCGACACGGCGGGGAACCGGACGCCGCGGTGCTCGCCGGCATCGACGCCGTGTTCCAGCTGGTGGCGTTGAGCATCCGCCAGCAGGTGGCGAACGCGGCGCCCTCCTACCTCTCGGACTCGCGTGCGGCCTCGAGCGACCGCGCCGGACTCATCGCCGACCTCGGCGATGCGCACGCCACCGCGCTGGAGTCGATCCTGGTGGTGCTGCGCTCGCGGCGCCACAGTGACGCGGCGGCCCGGCAGGCGGCGATCGACGTGGCGGCGGCCGCGATGGTGCGGCTGCGATCGGTCTCCGACCGCGACCGGCTGCTCGGCGAGGAGCCGGTGCACACCGCCTTCGAGCGGCTGCGCGACGATCTCGGCCCGCTGGTGCGCCACGGCGAGCTCGACGTGGAGTTCGTGGCGCCGCCGCTGTCCGGCCGGCCGCTGCCCGGCGAGGTGGCGCATGCCGCGCGGGCCGTGGTGCGCGGCGCCGTGCTCGCCCTCGTGGAGCGCCCGGCCGTCTCGCGGGTGCGGATCCAGTGGGACTGCGACGGCAGCAACCTGCTGATCGGAATTCGCGACAACGGCGAGGGAGACCTCGACGCGGAGATCCCGAGCATCCGGCAGCTGGTGTCGCGCGTGACGGTGCTCGACGGCACCTTCGACGTGGAGGCCACCGCCGGCTGGGGATCCGAGATGCGCATCGTGCTGCCGCTCGACACCGTGCCGGTGCCGCTCAGTCTGAGCCAGTTCGGGCAGCTGACGGCGCGCGAGCGCGAGGTGCTCGACCTCCTGGTGGAGGGCAGGCGCAACAAGGCGATCGCGGCCGGGCTCTCGATCAGCGAGAACACGGTGAAGTTCCACGTGGCGAACATCCTGCGCAAGGTGGGCACGTCGTCGCGCGCGGAGCTGGCGGCGCTCGCCGCGGCCTCCTGATTCCCGGGAGTACGCCGGGCGCGGGAAGGATTTTCAGCTCCGCTGGTTAAACAACAGATGTCGATCGAATCGACATCCGTTCAACGAAAGCGATCCCCATGTCTGAAACCAACATCCTCGTCCTCGTCGGCAGCCTGCGCTCCGGCTCGACCAACCGCCAGCTCGCCGAGGCCGCCGTCGAGGCGTCCGCGGAGGGCGTGAACCTCACCATCTTCGAGGGCCTCGGCGAGATCCCGTTCTACAACGAGGACGTCGACGTCGAGGGCTCCGTGCCCGAGGCGGCGGTCCGCTTCCGCGACGCGGTCGCCGCTGCGGACGCCGTGCTCGTGCTCACCCCCGAGCACAACGGCACCGTTCCCGCCGTGCTGAAGAACTCGATCGACTGGTCGTCGCGCCCCTACGGCGTCGGCGCCATCACGAACAAGCCGGTCGCCGTGATCGGCACCGCCTTCGGCCAGTTCGGCGGAGTCTGGGCCCAGGACGAGGCCCGCAAGTCCTACGGCATCGCCGGCGCCCGTGTGCTCGAGGAGATCAAGCTCTCGATCCCGTCGTCGGTCATCCGCTTCGCCGAGATCCACCCCCGCGACGACGCCGACGCGCTCGCGCAGGTCTCCGAGGTCGTGGCGTCGGTCGTGAAGGCCGTGGCAGACGGCGCTCCGCTCGCCGCGTAGCCCCTTCCCCGCGCGTCGGGGCCGGCCCAGTCGCGCGGTGCCTTTTCGCCTCCGCGCCCCAACTTTCGGACGCGGAGGCGAAATACCTCGGCGCGACCCCTCAGTAGACCGTCTCGCCCCGCTCGAGCATCTCCACGAACATCGCGATGCGGCGGGCGCGGGTCTCCGGGCGCTTGGCCTGCTGCACCCGGTAGTAGATCGCGAAGCGGTTCTGGCTGCCGAGGGTGGCGTAGAACTCCGCCGCGGCCGGGTTCTGCGCCAGCGCCTCGACGAACTCGGGGTGCGGCTGGGCGTCGCGGGGCCCGTCGTAGGCGCGGTCCCAGCGGCCGTCGGCCTTGGCACGCTCCACCTCGGCGAGGCCGCGCGGCGCGATCCGGCCCTCGGCGATCATCGCCTCGACGGCCCTGCGGTTGCGCGTCGACCAGGCGCTCTGCGCCCGCCGCGGCGTGAAGCGCTGCAGGTAGCACTCCTCATCGCGGCTCTGCGCCTGACCGTCGATCCATCCGAACTCGAGCCCGACGTCGACCGCCTCCGCGTAGCTGAGGCCGGGAGTCGGCGAGCCCTTCTTGGCGATCACCAGCCAGATGCCGGGCGACGAGTGCTGGTTCTCTGCAAGCCACTGGCGCAGCGCCTCGCGGCCGGCGAATCGCATCTCCTCCAGCTCGACCATCCCGCCAGAGTAGAACCGCGGCGACCGCGCTGTCTACTGGATGCGACTGGCCTTCACCGTGACCTCGAACTCCTCGGGCTCGGCGGCCAGCCGCTCGGCGAGCGCGCGGCTCACCAGCCGCAGGGTGGCCGGAACGGGATGCTCGTCGAGCACGCAGATGGTGGCGAGCACTCGACCGCTGCCGCCGGACCGGGACACCCGTACCAGCGCCTCGAGGCCGGGACCGGCCGGGTAGACCTCCTGAACCCCCTCGGTGGCGAGCACCAGCGCGGTCAGCTCGCCGGCGAGTCCGGCGGTGGCGCTCATCGTCCGTCTCCGCCCGCGGCCGTATGGATGTCGCGGATCGTCACGTTGACTCCCTCGACCACCAGCTCGGTGTGCCGGGCGAGCGCCGCCAGGATGCTCGCGCGCAGCTCCTCCGCGAGCATCGGCAGGCTCAGCCCCCAGGCGACGGATGCGGCGATGTTCACGGTGATCGGCTCGCCGGGCCGGGTCACGTCGCCCTCGAGCGAGCAGCTCGCGATGAGCACCCCGCCCACGTCGTCGCCCGCGGCGCGGATCAACCCGCGCACGGAACCCTCGGTGACCGAGAGGGCAACGGATGCGTCGCCCGAGCTGATCGGGATGTCGCGCCCCGCGCGCGCCTCGCGCGAGATCGTGCCCATCAGGCGTCCGATCCAGGCGCTGTCGCGTTCCGGGTCGGCGTCCGCCTCCGCCTCGAGCAGCGCCCAGGCGGCGTTCCGCAGCCGCTCGAGCGAGGCGAGAGCGATGAGGCAGCCGGGGGAGGACTCGATCGACTCGTCGCGCGGCAGTCGCCCGGCGTCGAGGTAGTCGCTCAGCTCCTCGATGCTGTGGCCGTCGAGGTCGGTGTTCTCGAGCTCGAGCTCGAGTGCGTCGTCGAGTGGGGCGCCGTCGACGCCGTCGGTGGGATCCGTCATCTCCAGCCCTCCATATCGGTGACCAGCGCCTGCCGCGCCCTGGCCAGTTGTCCCCGCACGGTCGAGACCGGCAGGTCGAGGGAGGCGGCGATCTCGGCGTACGACGAGCCACCCACCTCCTTCATGATCCAGCAGCTGCGCTGCAGCTCGGGAAGTCTGCGAAGCGCCGACGATAGCGCATCCATCTGCAGCGCCACCTCCACCACGTGCTCGGGGGTGCGGTCACGCGGGGCGGGCGCGTCCCAATCGTCGATGTCGAGGTGCTGCTTGCGCACGCGGATGCGGTCGATCGCCTTGTTGGTGACGATGCGCATCAGCCAGGAGCGCACAGAGGCGCCCTCGGCGAGCTCGCCGATGCGCTGCCAGGCCACCACGAAGCTCTCCTGCACCACGTCGTCCGACTCGACATTCGACCCGAGCACCCGCACGGCGTACGCCCGCATCAGCCCGCCGTGCCGGCGCGCGAGGATCTCGAAGGCCGCGGTGTCCCCATCCGCTGTGCGCGCGGCCAGCACCGAGTCCGACGCGTCGTGCAGCGCCAGTCTCGAGCGGGGGGAATTCGGCTTCACAGAAGTTTTTCCATCGATTTCGTGACGAAACGCGCACTCGTCTCGTCTTACCCATGACTATCGCACAACGAAACCTCAAGGAGCAGCACAATGGCTAACACCACTACCACCGCACCCTCGGTCACCGTCGACTCCAGCAGCGCCGGCGCCACCGTCATCGTCGACAGCGTCATCGCGAAGGTGGCCGGAATCGCGGCCCGCGAGGTGCCCGGCGTCTACGCCCTCGGCGGCGGAGCGGCCCGTGCCCTCGGCGCCATCCGCGACGCCATGAACAACACCGACCTCACGCAGGGCATCAGCGTCGAGGTGGGCGAGACCGAGGTCGCCGTCGAGATCACCATCGTGGTCGAGTACCCGCTGCCGCTGCAGGTCGTTGCCGACGACGTGCGCGCCGCCATCTACGACGCCATCACCAACCTCGTCGGCATGGAGGTCGCCGAGGTCAAGGTGACCATCACCGACGTGCACATCCCGTCGCAGGACGACGAGGTCGAGACGGTCGTCGAGGCGCGAGTCCGATGACCCACACGATTCCCGGCATCTTCATCGGTGCCACCCTGGCCCTCACCTGGATCGTCTTCGGGTTCTGGTCGTTCGTGTTCGTCGCCGCCGCGATGGCGGTCGGCGCACTCGTCGCCCGGGTGCTCGACGGCAAGCTCGACCTGAAGGTGGTCGCGGACGCGTTCCGCGGCCGTCGCTCCTCGTCGTGACCGCGCTCAGCGAGACCGCCGACGGACTCCGCGGGCGCAACCGGGTGAGCGAGCGCGCACTCCGGCGCGTCGCATCCGCCATCACGGCCGAGGCGATGGGCGTCAGCCCGCGCGAGGTCACCGTGGTTCTCGCCGACGACCGGGGGCGGCTCGGCGTCAGCGCGTCGACACCGATCCGCGTGCGCCCGCTCGGCGCCCGCCAGGAGCCGGCGGGCACGGTGCTGAGCCGGGCGACGACCGCGCAGTCCACTATCAGAGAGCGGATGCTCGAACTCACCGGATCCGAGGTGGGTCGCGTGAGCATCCGCCTGACCTCCACAACCATCAGCGAACGGGAGCGCGTGCTATGAGCATCGACACCTCCAGGGCAGAGCGCAGCAGCACTCCGGAGCGCTCTGGCACAGCGCAGCGCTCCGGCACTCCGGAGCGCGACAACACCGCCGCCTACCGCCGCATCGTGCGCCGCGAGACGCACTCGCCGCGGTCCGGCTTCGCGATCGCGCTCGCCGTGCTGCTGCTGCTCGTCGCCGCCTGGCTCGTCACCGAGACGGTGCTCGTGCTCGTTGGTGCGCCGCCGCTGCTCTCCACGCCGGGCGCCCTCGTCGACGCTGCTCTCGCGCTGCCCACCGCCGTGCTGCCCGCTGCACTCGTGACCGCCGGCGCCCTCGTCGCCGTGCTCGGACTGGTCTGCGTGCTCGTGGCCGTGCTGCCGGGGCGCCGCCCGCGGCACCACGGCGAGACCGCCCGCACCGCGCTCGTCGTCGACGACCGCGCGATCGCCTCGGCCCTCGCCCGCCGCGCGGCCCGCGCCGCCGGTATCGATGCGGACAACGTGCTGGTCTCCGTCGGGCAGCGCACCGCCGCAGTGCGTCTCAGCCGCAGTTCCGGCTGGAGCATCGACACCGACGCCGTCGAGGCGGCAGTCGCGAACGAGCTGAGGCGCCTGAACCTGAGCCCGGCGCTTCGCGCCACCGTCACCGTCGACACGCGAGGGGTGGTGGGAGCGTGAACGCCACCAACCGCGGTCTGAACCGCGCCTTCATCCTCTTCGTCGGCATCCTGCTGCTCGCCATCGGCGCTCTCGTCGCCGCCGCGGCCGCGGTCCCCGACTGGCTCGTGGCCTGGACCGACGGGTCTGCCCGGGCGGGCGACGCGCTCGGCGGAGCGATCGCATCCGCCCCGCTCGGATTCACCGCGAACAGCTGGATCCTCGTGGCCGGCGCCGCGATCGCGGTGCTCGTCGCGGCGGTGCTCGTGGTCTTCGTGCTGCGGCAGGGGCGCGGGCACACCCGCACCGTGCTGCGCCGCTCCGGCGACGGCGGCGAGATCGCCGTCGACTCCGACGTGGTGCACAGCAGCATCGAGCGTGCGCTGCGCGACCACCCCGGTGTGGCATCGGTGAGCGTGTCCAGCTACCGGGTGCGCTCCGACGGCGCCGTGAAGATCGACATCGGGGTGCGCCGCGGTGTCTCGCCGGCCGACGTGCGCGAGGCCGCGGACGCCGTGGTCGCCGACTGGGACGCCCTGCTCGGCGAGAGCCTGCCGGTGCTCATCACGGTCAACGCCGGACTGGCGGCGCGGCTGGCGAAGCCGACCAGCCTGCAGACCACAGCAACAACAACCTCCAACAAGTAGTCGCCCGGGAGCGGCCCGTGCCCGAGAGGGTGCGGGCCGCTCCGTCGTTTCGGCGTGCCGGGGTGGCCGTGCCAGAATCAGTGGGGCACCCGCCCGCCCACCGATCGCGGCTTCGCGCCTCGCGCTTCCAATGGAGGAACACCCATGACCGAACCAATCCGCTGGGGCATCCTCGGAACCGGCTGGATCGCCGGACAGTTCGTCGGCGACATCATCGCGAGCGGAATGACCGTGACCGCCGTCGGCTCGCGCAGCCAGTCGTCAGCGGATGACTTCGCCGCTCGACACGGAATCCCCACGGCCCACCCGAGCTACGAGGCGCTCGCCGCCGACCCCGAGGTCGACGTGATCTACGTCGCGACTCCGCACCCGATGCACGCGGCGAACGCCATGCTCGCGCTGGAGAACGGCAAGCACGCCCTCGTCGAGAAGGCCTTCACACTCAACGCCGGCGAGGCGAAGCGGGTCGTGGACTTCGCGGCCGAGAAGCACCTGGTGGTGCTCGAGGCGATGTGGGCGCGCTGGCTGCCGCACATGGTGCGCCTTCGCGCGATCATCGCGGCCGGCACCATCGGCGAGGTGCGCACCGTGATCGCCGACCACAACCAGAAGCTGCCCTCCGACCCGAAGCACCGCCTGAACGATCCGGCGCTCGGCGGCGGAGCGCTGCTCGACCTCGGCATCTACCCGGTGTCGTTCGCCTACGACATCCTCGGCGAGCCGACCACCGTGAACGCCATCTCCAGTCCGACCCCCACCGGCGTCGACCGGCAGACGGCGATCCTGCTCGGGTACGCCGGCGGCCAGCAGGCGGTTCTGCACACCGCACTGGACACGGCAGGCCCGACCACGGCATCCGTCATCGGAACGGACGGGTGGGTCGCGATCGACGGCGACTTCTACGCCCCCACCACCTTCACGGTCTTCGACAGTGAGGGCGGCGTGATCGAGCGGTTCGACGGCGCCGTCGAGCAGCGCGGAATGCAGTACCAGGCCTTCGAAGCCGAGCGCCTCATCGCGGCGGGACTCACCGCGGGCGAGATCCTGCCTCCCGCGCAGACGGTGGCGATCATGGAGACCCTCGACGAGGTGCGCCGCCAGATCGGCCTGGTCTACCCGGGGGAGTAGCGGGTCTCGCGCGGCCCCCACTTCCGTTCTGCAGGACGCGCTCGCGGTTCTGCAGAAAATGCTCCCGTTCTGCAGGACGTGCTGCCGGTCCTGTGGGAGGCGTTCCGTTCTGCAGGACGTGCTGCCGGTCCTGTGGGAGGCGTTCCCGTTCTGCAGGACGTGCTGCCGGTCCTGTGGGAGGCGTTCCCGTTCTGCAGGACGCGCTGCCGGTCCTGTGGGAGGCGTTCCCGTTCTGCAGGACGCGCTGCCGAGACAGTGCAGTTGTGTGCAGGGTGCGGATGCGCCAGCACCCGCCGCAACTGCACCATCGCGCGGGGTGCAGCACCCGCCCGGTCCGCGATCGCCGCCGCAGGTACTCAGCTGGCCAGTTCGGCACTCGTGACCGCGACCGAACCCTGCCCAAGTGGCCAGCTGAGTGCCCCGCGGGCGTCCTGCACAACGGAAGCGGGCAAGAGGGACGCCGAGTTCCGCCGCACACCGCAACCACACCCGAAATCGCAACCGCCCGCCCGCCGCTCCCACCTCGCCCCGGCCCCGAGTTGCCGTCGCGCGGCTGCCGTGGCACCCTGACGGTGCACCCAGATCGGAAGGATCACCCCTTGTCAGACCACGCCCGCGTTATCGGCCACCTCATCCGTCGCACCATTCAGCTCGACGTTCCGCGCACCCGCGTCTGGGCGGCACTCACCGAGCCGGAGCTGCTGAACCAGTGGTTCGGCGAGGGCTTCGAGGTCACCGCGTTCGAGGCCGGCGGCACCGGGCGCGTGATCTACGAGGACTTCGGCGAGTTCCCGATCGAGATCACCGAGGTGACCTCGCAGGAGACCCTCGCCTTCAAGTGGTCGGGCATCCCGGCCGAGGAGCTCGACGAGTACGGCACCCTGGTGACCTTCACGCTGAGCGGCGACGACGCGTCGAGCGAGCTCACCGTCGTGGAGTCCGGCTTCGAGCTGCTGCCGGGCGGCACACGCTACCGACGCGACCGCCTCGAGCAGAACCGTGAGGGCTGGGACGTCGAGCTCGACGAGCTGGCGATCCTCCTCGAGGGCGAGTAGCGCCCCCGGTTCGATACGCCCGACGGTTTCGCTGGTTGAGTAGCAGGCGAGCGAAGCGAGTTCGCGTATCGAAACCCGGAAGGCCCTACGCCTCGTACAGCTCCAGCGGCGAACCGTCGGGGTCGAAGAAGAACGCCATCCGCTTGCCCGTGTGCGGGTCGGTGCGCAGCTCCTCGTGCCGCACCCCGAGGCCGTCGAGCTCCGCGAGGGCGGCGGCCACGTCGTCGACCTCGAACGCGAGGTGGCGCAGTCCGGTCGCCTCCGGCCAGGTCGCACGCTCGACCGGCGACGGGAAGGAGAACAGTTCCAGGATGTACGCGCCGTTCAGCGCCAGCTTGCCCATCCAGGAGTCGCGCTCCTCGCGGAACACCTCGCTGAGCAGCTCGAAGCCGAGCACGCCGGTGTAGAACCGCTTCGACGCCTCGTAGTCGGTGGCGATGGTGGCGATGTGGTGGATGCGGTTCAGTTTCACGGTCGTCAGCCTGTCACGCCCGAGATGCGGCGGCAACCGACGCTCACAGCCGCTCCGTTTATCATTGACCGGTGACCGAGCCCGAGGTAACCGCCGCCGCGGAGGCACAGCACTCCCGATTCTCGCTCGCAGCGATGATCCGCCGGCACCCGACCGCCTGGCTGGCATCCGCTCTCGGCGTTGTATTCCTGCTTCTCGGCACCGGCGCCGTCTTCGCGGGCGCGGCGATCGAGAACGACTCGGCCTCCGTCGCCGCACCCACCACGCAGCCCACCGAGGAGCCCGAGGACACGGGGCCGCGAGCGGTTCCGGCCACGCTTCCCGAGCCGACCCGGCTGCGCACCTGCTCGATCAACGCGGCCGCCGGCGACGGGCGGCTGATGGCGCTCACGGGCGCCGTGATGAACGCGAACACCGGCGAGGTGCTGTTCTCGCGCGAGGGCGAGGTGCCGAACCGCACCGGCAGCGTGCTCAAGCTGCTCACCGCCTCCGCCGCGGTCGGTGTGCTCGGCGCGGACTACCGGCTCACCACCACCGTGGTCGAGGGGCCCACCCCGAGCAGCATCGTGCTCGTCGGCGGAGGAGACCCCACCCTGAGCGCCAGTCCGAACGGCAGCGTCTACGCCGGCGCCCCGACGATCGCAGAACTCGCGGCCGAGGCGAAGACCGCCCACGACGCCAAGTACCCGGGCACTCCGATCACCGAGGTGATCGTCGACGCCAGCTACTGGAACCCCGCCGACAAGTGGGACCCGAGCTGGAAGCGCACCGAGCAGACCATCGGATACCACTCCGAGGTGACCGCCCTCATGGTCGACGGCGACCGCGCCGACCCGAACGCCATCACCAGCCCGCGCGGCACCGACCCGATCGCCCGCGCCGGTGCTGCCTTCGCCGACGCGCTCGGCGGCAACCCGAACGTCACCCTCGGCAAGGCCGCCTCGAAGACGGTCATCGCCGAGGTGCAGTCGCAGCCGCTGAGCGCGCTGATCGACTTCATGCTGCTCACCAGCGACAACACCCTCGCCGAGACGCTCGCCCGTGTCGTCTCGGTGAAGTCCGGCCTCGACGGTTCGGCCGCCTCGCTGCAGCAGGCGATCCCGGCGGCGCTGAAGGCGTTCGGCCTCACCACCGACGGACTGGTGATCACCGACGGCTCCGGCCTCAGCGAGACGAACGCCGTGGCGCCCGTCTTCGTCGCCCATCTCATGGTCAAGGTGATGAACGGCGAGCGCGGCCTGGACGCCGTCTACAACGCCCTGCCCGTCTCCGGCGAGACCGGCAGCCTCGCGAGCCGCTTCACCGGCGAGAACGCCGTCGCCCGGGGCGCCGTCGTGGCCAAGACCGGCTGGATCGACACCGCCTACACACTCGGGGGAGTGGTGAACGCGGCCGACGGAACACCTCTGACTTTCGCGTTCTACGCCATCGGCGACGGCATCCAGGACACCGCCCGAGCCGCCCTTGACACCCTCGCAACCGGCGTGTTCAATTGCGGCGACAACCTGTCCAACACCTAGGGAAGGTGACCCGATGACCAGGGCGCTCTTCATCATCGACGTGCAGAACGACTTCACCGAGGG